>Ga0116204_1000013_pt1 | contig 75344 bp, 62 predicted proteins | sample LakKivwa52mmetaG_FD_94481 | JGI IMG/M metagenome (GOLD analysis project Ga0116204, IMG submission 94481) | Anoxic lake water microbial communities from Lake Kivu, Rwanda to study Microbial Dark Matter (Phase II) - Lake Kivu water 52m metaG | ecosystem: Environmental > Aquatic > Freshwater > Lake... | reverse complement strand
CAGCCAGACTTCGTTGTGAATTGCTTTTAGATTGTATCTTTGAAATACCGAGCACAACTGGTCTTGACTATTTCAGCAGTTCCGGCCTGTTGTGAATTGCTTTTAGATTGTATCTTTGAAATACCGAGCACAACAGAGACTGGTCTATAAAACTGAATTTGAGCGTGTTGCTTGCTATTCTTAAAGAAAAAAAAGTGCTCCGTACTTAATCCTGTCATTATCGATTGGCAGGATTTTTTATTTCTGTCAGAAAAGTTCCAACTGCTGAGGTGTTGAAGGGCGTGTTTTTTCTGTTGGTCCCCTGAAAAATTCCATCATACCGAATTGCTTATCGGTCAAACTGAAAATAATAATCTCTCCTTTCGGCGCCAAAAACCCTTTAACCCTTTTGATATGTACATCAGCATTTTCCCTGCTGTTGCAATGGCGTACATAAATTGAATACTGCAACATAGTGAACCCATCCTTCTGAAGCTTCTTACGGAATAAGGCGTAGTTTTTCCGGTCAGTTTTTGTTTCTGTTGGCAAATCAAAAAATACGAATACCCACAAGATCTGATATTGGTTTAGCCGTTCAAAAGATTGAATTGTCAAGATTTACACTATTTCAGGGAATATGATCCGGCGGGATGATCCCTCAAAACAGGCTGATAAAGAAGCTGTAGTTCGCTGCAAACCAACCATTAAAGGGCTCATCTTTCCGTCAATCAATACATCAACTGCCGGTATCTGTAATAGATGCTTTTTAATATCGGGTGTTAGCTCATTACTCTCCGGATAGGACGCAGCGAGTTTTACAACTATCTGATCTACATAAGGCCTATACGGTTCCATTATATCGGATGCCAAACACCATGGGTTATATTTATTACGGTGGTGAATCCCCAACGATGGTAGTAATCCGCTCGACACCAGACCACGGGCAACTATTGCCAACAGAATTGCATAACCATAGTTTAACATCGGATTGGGCGCATCACCTGTTCTTGAGCGTGAAAAACCACTTTCTGCTCCAAACAAATGCTCCCAATAATATGCTGCGGCCCTTCCTTCGATGTTTTGGGGATCGCCACTTTTGACCAAACCGGCAAAGTATTTCATCCTTTCGACAGGCACACCAATCTTTGCCAGCACCTTTGCCTGATTATTAATCTTTGCCACAACTGTTTGTTGCCAAAGGTTTTTTCGCAAAGGCAATGAACTTTCCAACTGCTGGTACATTCGTTCGGTGAATGCATGATGCGAAAACAGCGGCAACATCAAACCGTAAGGCAAATGTTTGACATCACAATTTATGATGGCCACATTGTTTTCGTTTAATGCGGCCAATAGCGCCTGAGACAGCATGATTTGCGGATGATCCAGCACAACCACGCCAATGTCTTCAATAGGAACTGTAACTATTTGCAAATCAGCTGAGCCAATAAGTTCAATTTGCAACTGCATGTCTTTTTTGCGCAACTGAGCAGGATTACCGAAATACAGGGTTCGTTTGATCATATTTCCATGTCTTTTGACAATTTGTATTGTTCAATCATTACCAACGATTCCTGATGCAGATTCATCCACATGCGCTTTCCACCAAACATCTCAAAATTTTTGTCAGCATCCACAAGTCCCTTTCTTTCGTTGAAAACATCACCATATGAAGAATACTCCCACTGCAAATAACCAGAGCAAAATCCATGGTGGATCGGGTTTCGGTGCACATAAATGATCGCACGTTGCAGGTGGGTGTGATCAGTTATGGGCTCACGTTTGAAGTTTTTAATAAACAAAGAGCCTCTGCGCCGGTAAACTTTGTTGAATGATTGCGTATAACAACTGAAAAGGTTTGAAAACTGTTTTGAGACGTATTTGCTGATTGTGGCGGCGTCGGTTGTCAAAACTTTTCCAAAGTTTTGAACTTTGGAAAAGTTATCGTCCTCGTCCGCGCCGCCACCCGCCGCCAACCGTTCAATCTCCTCATGCCCCAGAATACGCACCACAAAATGAAAATGGTTTGGCATCAAGCAATAGGCATAAGTTTCTGCTATGGGTGAAATATACAAAACATACTTTTCCAAAAAATAATGGAAATTGGCCTCATGCAAAAACAGGTTTTCAAAACCATTGCCGTGGTTGAAGATGTGGTAGTTGGTATTGGGTTGAATATATTGCATCTTTATTGTCCAATTTGTACAATATCACCTAAATGGTTCAATCTGACTTTAACTGGATTTGAAGCAAGAAACGAACTTATGCTTTTAAATCTAAAATATCTATTGCTTTCCCTTGCCCCATTAACACTCTTTAATTCAGAATTTTTTGTTTCCAAATGATGCCTAAACCAAAAATCACTTTCGGATACACTCCAAACTAAATACAAGTATTTACTCAAAGTAGATTTGTCAATAATTTCCAAGTCTTCTTGTATTTCATCAGGTAGATTCAATAAAAACATCTGATTTTGTTGCATGCTTACCAGAATATCCAAATTCGGTGGCGGTAGCATTTCCAGAAAACTTTCGGGGAAGGTACCATCGGGTTGAGACTGTAGGTTGTCCCAAACCTCACTGGTATCATTAATGATCACTGGCACACCATATTTCTTCCGTTCCACAGCATGCCAGAAAGTGCAAACATGCTGTTGTTTATTACCTTCAGTATCAGTATAGATGGCAATGTGGTGATTGTTTCCGGGCTTAACAAATCCTATATTATTGCCATTCTCGTCTTTCTTTACTGGGACGACTGCAGATAGTCCTGTGAAACAACGAACTGATTTAATCGGCCGTTCTAAACCTTCATCCTGGTACCATTTGATAATCGTTTTATCTTCAAGCTGAACATCTTTAAACGCATCTTTCTCTTTTCCTCCAAATTTTTTCAATCGGCTCTGCAGTATTTCTTTAACTTTAGGATCAACAACTTTATCTGTTTTATTAAAGTTTATATCTACAGGATATTTAATTACATACTCATCCTTCAGACATGTTGCGTATTCCAAAACAACCTTCATTTCGTTATCAAGATAAATAGGCTCTTTCTTTAGTGACTCGATGGCTTTTTTCACATCTCCATCAAACATAAATAATCGTTCCTCAACTTTAGCTTTAATATTCGGCTTGAGGATGAATTGTGGGTTCTCGAATAAATACTTAATTGGTCTGTTTTCTTTTAGTGTTTTAATACGTCCATAAACAAACTGCTCACTTAGAGCTCCGCGAGGAACAATAATCTTTTCCTGAACAACTTTTTTGTTTCCTCGTTTTCCAATTTTTCGAGTTCCCCAAACAGCAACTTTTTTTCCTGACTTAAATGAAATGAGAATGTTCGAAACGGCTTTTTGAACTTCATCGACTCTAAGAGGTTGTTCTCCGATAATATATTTCTCTAGTAATGAACGTTTTTCATTAAATTCGAGGGATCGTTGGTCAACATCAAACTTCATATCCTCGCGTGTTTTAGCTGCACTCAAAGTATTAAATCGTTGAATATAACCCTGTTTAGTACAGGCAATGGTTAATGCATCAACAGCATGGTGACGGTGATCGTCCCTTTTTGTCCAATCTTTAATGACTTCTTTTTTGTGCTTGTTCTTCCCGTGTTCACTCTCCCATTCCACATAATGAGTCAATCCCAATTCACGGTACTTGGCCATCTGTAGATTCATGGTAACATCGTCCCAACCCCATAAATGGCGTAGTTCCGCCGTTACGGTTCCACTAGATGACCAAACATCACGACAGATCGTTTGCAATATTTCTCGGGCTTTTTTGGCAATGTATTGGCTTTCCCGTAACTGGCGGTCAATAAAATTGTCCGGTATCTTACTTTCAGTCATCAACAACTTATCCCGTTTTGCTTTCCCAATCACACGATTAGCATAAAGCATATTTACTCTCCCAACGTATTCATCAAAAACAGCTTCTGGCTTTCCTTTCATAAAATCATAAGCTGTCATATCATTTTTGTTTTTATTGCAATGACGGTGTGCTAATGTTTTATTGCTTTGAGAATCATCAAAAAGTTTTGATTTTGGTATAATATGTTCAATATCTACATCATTTCCTCTAAGTGCTTCAGTAAATGAAATCGGTTGTCCACAATACACACAAAAGGCATTTAGTTTCTTATCCTCATTGTCTATCTCTTCGTATAAGCGACACTTTATAATGTTGTTTCTGGTAGCTCGCAATCCAAATTCTTCAAGTCGTTTTGCAATGGCATCATTCTCCCGTTGTCGTTTACTCATAGCCTTTTCAGTATCGTTCCTCTCCTCTTTACTTTGTTTGAGTTCACGAGCTAACTCAACCCTTATCTCATCCGGTTTTCCATATTTTTCAATCACTGCATTAACCAAATTCACCATTTGGTTCAATATCTTTTCAACAATGGGTTGGCGTAGTGAGTTCTTTGGTATTGGTTTCAAAAAATCTAATAATTTTCGCTGTAAATTTTCATCTTTAGTCATAGAGTAAGAATGATCGTACCCAGCATAACTCATGGCCTCGCTATATCCATCACCCTCTATTAGGTAAGGAAGGATTTTTCGAATGACTTTTGTCGATTTGTTTCCAAACGCATGTTTACTAAAATCAATAGCAGCTAATTTTTCCGCGACCGACTGTTCAATGTCGAATTTTGATTGCAACACCCTTGTGCATATTTCCTGATCATTTATAGAATATATGGTGTGCCACAATTGGCAAAAAGGCTCCTGCTCAACTTCAGCATCAATGAATTTTACTGGTTTGCTATTTAATATTTCTCCTGTTTTGCGATCATATAAATAACCATTATTCTCACTTTCCAAAACTTTTAAATCGAGCTTAAGAAGATAGTCATACTTTTTGGAATCATTTAAACATTGTCTAATTGCATGTTTGGTGATGTTGCCATGTAAACCTTTTTCCAATTGCTTATTGACATAGCAGTTCTCCTTCTTAAGGTCTAGTATTTTCAGTAAATCACCAGCGGTCAGTTTCTCGTTACTGTCCAGATGCTGAAAGATTGCCCACTTTTGCTCTGTAGTCAACGTAAAGTTTTCACCAGTGCGGGAGCCAATTTTGATATTATTGATATTTTCCCAAATCTTAGCCAATTGGAACATTGGAGAACTTTTAGGAGCAACTTTAGGCCCAACAAAATACTCCTTCCCATCTTTCCCACAACGCCAGAAACCCTCAAACTCACAAACCGACACCAAACCCTTTTGCGATTTCAATGGTCGTTGATAATATATTATTTCATTCCTGATTTTGGCAATAAGCTCATTCGTCAAAATCGTTGGATGAGCAGTTTGTTGAGTTTTGCAGATCAAATCAAACTCTTCTATATAAGCTTCACGTGGGAAAACATTCTCCTTTACCTTAAAAAACTCATCAGCTAATAGCTCCTTGTAGAAATACTCACCTATAGTAATATTAAGTTCTCTTATCTTTTCGTGTCGACTTTTTACCGTTGCTACATAATCAGTATCCTTCTTACCTATATTTACATCGCTTCGGCTGCTTTTATAACCACGCTTTTGATTAAGCCAAAGCATCAAGCGACCCAACTCCATTAATGAAACAGGAGAATGAGCAGCTTTAGCCCTTAATTCCCATAATTTCATTTTAGGCAGATTGCGGGTTGCTTCATTTGGGTAAATCTGACTCTTAATCAGTGTTTCAACCAAATATTTTCGCCTTAATTGGTAACGATCATAACCTTTTCTTGCAGTCCTTGCTTGTGTACGAATAGCATTCCGGCTCTCACCCGTTCCTTTCGCGAAATCTTTACCTTCCGTTCCCTCGTATGGGACAATTCTACTTCCCATACCCAGAATGCTATATTTTGAATTACCGTTTTCATTGCTTTCAGTTATAATAGCCCAACCTATTGATGCCGAGCCCAAATCAAGTCCTAAAATTTTTTTCATATGCTATTGACTTTTGATGAATCAGTTGTATTTTTGCATTACAATCTAAAGCAATTCACAATAAGGATTATTCCGTTGTGAAAACATTTAAGGTGGTCAGCGTAAGCTGGTCGCCTTTTTTATTAAGTCTATTAATTTAATTTATTTTGACTCTGTGAAATTAATAAATTCTTGTTTTTGTCACACACAAGTAATTCGCAATTATTTAGTAGCATTTGGTAATCTTTATCTAATTGTTGGTAGTCTATAAACAAAATAAACAAACATTCCTTTTCCATTTTTCCCTACCTTTGCTTCATGTATCCCGTATCCGACGATCCAATTGTGTATTTCAGCGAGGCTTCTGTTTTTCAGAAGCACAACCTTGTGCTCACCAAAGTAAACCTGAGCATCAGTAAAGGCGAATTTGTGTATCTGATCGGACGCACCGGCAGCGGCAAGTCGAGTCTGCTGAAAACCATGTATGCCGAACTTCCGCTGATCGAAGGTGAAGGGCAGATTGCAGGCTATAACCTTCGGAGCCTGAGACCTGATGATGTGCCTTTTCTGCGCAGGAAACTAGGCATCGTTTTTCAGGACTTTCAGCTGCTCGAAGACCGTAGTGTGGAAGACAATCTTGCCTTTGTGCTCAGAGCCACCGGATGGAATGATAAAGTTCTGATGAAAGAACGCATAAGTGAAGTGCTTGAAGAAGTTGGCCTGTTTACCAAAGGCTACAAAATGCCGCATCAGCTGTCGGGGGGTGAACAGCAACGTGTGGCTATTGCAAGGGCGTTGCTCAACAAACCGGGAATCATCCTCGCTGATGAACCAACAGGAAACCTCGATCCGGAAACGTCAAATGGCATTATGAAACTGATGATGAATATCAGCGAAAACGGGCAGGCAGTGCTCATGGCAACTCACAATTACAACCTCATCCACAAATTCCCGGCCCGTATCATCAAATGCGAGGAAGGCACCATTGTGTCGTCCGGCAATTCGCTTAGCTAAGAATCAGCATACCAGACCTATCAGCTTCTCTACATTATTGCCATTGTGGTAGAGTATTCCCAGTTTTAGTTTCCTGAGGTCAATATCACGCTGCGTAAAGGATTTCCTGAACAACATTTTAACAGCAGCCTGCATACTTTTGGCATCATTGGCAATCACGCATAAATCATCCAGTGCTGTTCCGCTCAACATGGCATCGTTCACCAGACAGAAGCGTCCATTGTATAAAGTATTCAGCAGTTTCAGTTTTAAACCGGTAGCCTGAAAGGTTACCGAAACATTAATATGTGCTTCATTGATGAGCTTAAACAGTTCAGCGTCTGACGGATTGGCAATCAATTCAATGTTGGGGATGGGTTCGATGAGTCTGATCAGATGGGCAGGAGGATTAAGTCCGGCTACCTTGAGCGGCGTCTTCATGTCGGTGAACACCTGATTAACAAGATATTTCACTGCACTGAAGTTTTCGGCCACCGACAAATTGCCATGATACAGTGCATAACTGCCTTTTCCAGGCTTCATAAGTGTTTCCCGATGAGGATGAAAAGCAGGAATGAAATGTACACCATCATAACGTGACGAAAAGTACTGCTCGTCTTTCTGCGAAATGGCAATGATAGCTTGTGCTTTTGACAGCACAGGCTCATACCTCCTCAGTTTGACCGACTCATTGTGAAAATAATATCTTTTAAATAATCCCGGCTCAGCTTTGGCCAGGTGCAGATAATACTCGTGTTCGATGTTGTGTGTACGTACTGAGATTCTGCGGCCCAGTAATCGGGGTTCATCCAGCAGTTGACAGGTGTGCAATCCTTCAAGCAAAATAGGGTAATCATCCTGCAACAGATTCTGAATCAGAAGTTCAGAACTGCGTGAAGAAACAATATATGGTGTTTGCCGAAACAAATGTCGTTTGGAAATATCACGCTTATAATAGTGCACCTCATAACACATCTTGTCAAGTTCAGCAGCCTGCTTCCGGCCATATTCGAAGCAATGCAAATGCACTTTAACATGATGTGCAGCAAGTGCAGCAACCTTATAATAAACATCTATTACACCTCCGTAATTGGCAGGCCAGGGCACATCAAAAGATACGATATGCAGGTGTTTATCTGCGAATTGACCCATAAATGTCGAGCAGTTTTTGTTGTTCATTCTCCCAACACAGTTCTTCGGCAGCCAATCTGCAGTTTGTGGCATAATTCTCTTTGGCAACACTGTCGGTCAGCATGTTTCTAATGAGTCCGGCCAGGTAAACCGGATCGTGGCTCTCAGCCACACAACCAACGCCATACTGTTTGACTACTTTGGCCACTTCGGGCAAGTTGCTTGATACAACAGGCGTTCCGGCTTGTATGTAATCGAAGATTTTATTAGGAAGACTATAGCGGTAATTCAGGTTCGTATCTTTGTCAAGTGTAAAGCCCAGATCAGCATTTGCCGTAAACTGCATCATTCGTTCGTAAGGCATACGGGGCATAAATCTTATTCTGTCGGTGGTTCCTTGTTGCGCTGACTGCTGCTGAAGGTTATGAACCACATCACCACTACCGATGATGAGTAATGTGACATCAGGAAGGTGTTTCATGGCTTCAACCAACTCTTCGGCTCCCCTGTGCATGTTGATTCCCGAGCCCTGAAGTATCAGCAATGGACGATCTGAAGGCAAGCCAAGACTCTGTCTGTTTATGCGTTCAGATGAATGCCAGCGCGGCGGGATGTTGCGTATCACATGCACTTTTATACCATACTCCTGTTCAAACATAGCCGCAATGGAATCGTTTACGGTGATCATCCATGGTAAACGTCTGAGGACGTATCGTTCAATACTTTTCCAAACCTTCTGTACACCAGGTCGGTGAACCAGTTCGGGGGTTTCGGTGAAATACTCGTGACTGTCGAATATCATCGGTACATGACGCAAACGTGAAAGAAAAAAAACCGGAAGAACTGTATCCAGATCGTTGGCTACAAGGAGATTGAATCTGCTAAAAAACAAATAAAGAAATAATCTGATGTTAAACTCAGCATAAAATAAAGGGCCTTTTTCGAACATCAGTTTCATGCGAACACAAGCATATGGTCTTTGAGGCATTGCCGGACTTGTGCGTAATGAACGTCCGATAAGAATCACTTCATAGCCGGATTGCTGTAATGCCATACAGGATTTATGTACCCGTTGGTCGGTCAATAGGTCGTTGATCACAGCTACAATAGCCCTCATACCTGTTTTAAACTGTTTCCTGTTTGGATAATAACTCAAAATGCCACATCATTATTTTATGACAATTAAAATTGTCTCTAATGAGATATTTTTCATCATTTATGTGATCAGTTTTCAAAAGCTTTATAACTTAGCATCCGATTAAGGAAACTGGATTATTCATTTTTAATGATTGAAATTCAAAGGAATTTTTACCTGAAGGGGTTAAATACCTTCGGCCTTGATGTATTTGCATCACACTATGTATGCATCCGCAAACAAGAAGACCTTTCAGAGTTACTTGAATCTGATGCTTTTGGAGAATTAAAACACCAGATTCTGGGCTTGGGCAGCAATGTTTTATTTATCAATGATTATTTCGAAGGACTTGTTATTCACATCTGCATCCCTGGCATCTCTGTTGTTGAGAATGGTCCTGAACGCGTGATTGTTGAAGTCGGGGCAGGCGAAAACTGGTCGGATTTCGTGGATAAGATGGTTGAGAACGGTTTGGGAGGAATTGAAAATCTGGCACTGATACCGGGCACGGTTGGTGCAGCACCGCTTCAGAATATAGGTGCTTACGGAGTAGAATTCAAGGATAATTTTGTCTCGCTCAAGGCTTTTGATCTGCAAACGGGCAAAACTGTCTCCTTCGGCCCCGAAGAATGCGAATTCGGTTACCGGAACAGTATTTTTAAAACTTCACATCCAAACAGGTTCATTATACTGTCGGTTCGACTGAAACTTTCGAGAAAGCACCAGCTGAAAACTGATTATGGCGACATCAAAAAACATCTTTCTGAAGAAGGAAATACTCACCCTGGAATCAGCGACATAAGCAGAATCATTAAAAAAATAAGGCAATCGAAACTTCCCGATCCGTCAAAGATCGGAAATGCAGGAAGTTTCTTTAAGAATCCCATTCTTCACCCATTGGTTTTCGAGGGATTGCGAAGGGAGTTTCCTGATATTGTGTCATATCCTGATGAAAATGGTTTTTTTAAGGTTTCAGCAGCATGGCTGATTGAACAGGCCGGATGGAAAGGCAAAAGGATCGGCAATGTAGGAATGCACGAAAAGCAGGCACTGGTTCTTGTCAATCATGGTGGTGCCACCGGTGGCGAATTACATCAATTTGCAATGAATGTGCAGTACTCTGTGAAACAAAAGTTTGGTATTCTGCTCGAGCCTGAGGTCAACATTTTGAGTTGACCACAGGAGTTCATCAGAGTTATATTCATTACTTAATATTCACATTTTATTATATTCGCTTAAAAATAATGGTCTCATGCAGGTAAAACTCAAAAAAGCAATCAGTTTTTTCCGGCTTAATCTTGAGGGTGCGGTCTGGATCATTGCATTGTGCCTGCTTGCTTTTATGGACCCCGCAAATACCCAGCAAAGTTTGTGTTTGTTGCACCTTGCAGGAGTTGAAAGTTGCCCGGGCTGCGGACTCGGACATTCTGTCTCTTCTGCCTTTCATGGCGACTTCTATGGCTCATTTCGTCAACACCCGCTTGGCCTTCCAGCAATAATGTTACTTTTTTTGAGATCCTTTCAGGTTTTTTATCAAAACATCAAATACCAACAACAAAAAAAACCCAACTATGACAAAGATTTATGAAATAATGCCTGACATTCAAGGCGAAGAAATGCTTTTTCTGCAAAACCTCACGCAGGAATACAGTGAAGAGAAATTGCGCAATTTTGCCAATATCTACAGGGCACGTCGCAAAGATCCACAATTGGTGCTACTGCTCACTCTGCTTGGATTCCTCGGATTTGCAGGCATCCACAGGATTATCCTCAACCAGATCGGAATGGGCATTCTGTATTTCTTTACTGCCGGATTATGCCTTATTGGCACAATCGTAGATCTGGTCAACTATCAAAGCATGTCTTTCGGTTTTAACCGCGTGGTGGCCACCGAAATACACGCTATGATGGCATCGAACAGGTAATTGATTAACGTACACTTATACGTTCACACAAGACTCCTTTGTTTGTGTGCATTTCCAATAAATAAATACCAGGCTTTAGTTCGGGGATGGTTATTGATGCATATTTTTCTTCAGCTGAATTTATGCGAACCAATAATTTACCCGTTATATCAAAAAGCCCGATCGCCTGAATCTGCAGTCCGCCAGTATTTTGAAGATGCAACTTACTCCCACTTTTGACCGGATTTGGATAAAAGACTAATCCTGAGTCATTTTTTTCTTCAGACAAGCCGGTGAGCAGGCCTATGCCTTCCATAAACACCGAAAGTCCGATATATTCTGAGCTGCTGTACGTGCCCACATAAACATCAGCCTTATAATCCAGTTCTTCTGTTGGCTCAAAGCCAAAAGTCAGCGTGATTTCACCATTTCCGGGAACACTTACCGGAAGTTCACTCAACAAAACAAAAGCACTATCACTTATAGAAACTGAGTTGATTAATAGTGTTTCCGACTGTAGGTTGCGTAGGATTATCTCTCGAATCGATTCACCTGTTTCTATACCAACAGTTCCAAAATTCAAGGAATCATCGGAAACATAAAAAACGGAATGTTTCCATGGAAACTTAAAGGCCCTGTAGCTTATCAGGTTCATGCCTTCACTCACAATTTCAAAGGCTTTTGTTCCGTCAGGGTGGTATTCGGTCAGCACAAAGTTGTCTGGATTGGTTGCCCAACCCAAAACAACATGATCATCAGGCAGCATCTGCATGTGTCCCATAGCCCATGAAAACACAGACGGATTGTTCTCATAGGTATTAATCAAAGTTGCGGTCAAAGCAATCTCATCCAGTTCATAAACTAGTCCACGTGAGTATTCAGGTTCAACCAGAAAGCCATTGTCAAACATAGTGTAAATATTATCTCCTTGATATTCTATTGAATGCTGTGCCGAAAACCAACGGTCGTCACCTATTAGTTGAAACATGTTTTGCGATCCGCCCCACCTCCAGATGATGTTACCCGTGTTGTAATCAATCTTGGTGATTTCATGAAGCTTTCGACTCGATATCAACACATTACCATTCTCATCAAACGAGATGGCATTACCGTGCACATAGTCTATCAGATTTGCGGTTAAATCGACCCAGGAGGTATCGCAATCGGTGATTTGCATATGGTCCCAACTTCTCCACTGAAACAATGCATTACCGGATGCATCACAATGCTGCACAACAAGGCCTACAACAATGGCTTCGGGATCACCGCCTTCCACCACCTGACTCATATCAACAGGTTGAGCGTCATAGATCATCAGCCAATAGCTACCGTCTTCCTTGACGATTAACTCATGTGCATCAGCAGTGTATCCGTTATCAGCCAGATAATATCTTCTGAATTGATAGCTACTGTCAATCTCTGTCCATCGGGTTGTGATAAAATCAAAATAGGTTATATAACCATTAGGCTGAAGTTTAAAATCATTACCCCTGTTTGATTGCCCTCGATAAAAAACAGGCACACCTTTCTGATTAAGAATCATCATATATGAAGAGCGATCAGGATTCTGCGCGTTACTGAACAGGAAATAGTAACCCGGAGACGGATTATTGTCTGCTGTTATATAGATTGGTGGAAAATCGTCAGGCAACGGAACAGATAATCTGCTGCTGAGAAATTCATTTTCTATCTCAGCATCAGTACTAATGACTGCATTGTTTGAAGGGCCTGTAAAATCCAAATAATGCGTCTGGGGTTCATTTTGTGCTGCTGCAATCCTGAAACCAAATGAAATGCCATTGACAAGGGATTGATCACTCTGCTTTAATCCTTCTTTTACAACTACATGAACTGACTCACCCGGTATAAATTCAGCATCAGGCCGGAAAACGATTGTCTTATTGTCAGAAAGCAGAGAAACTTCACCTTTGATGTTTCCGCTGGCTGTTCCATGCACTGCAAACGACTCAGACGACAAGGCAAACGGGTCAATTTCATTATTCGTTCTCAGAAATATAGCCTGACCTGGCTGAATCATCTCTGATCCCGGTTTAGGGCAAACATACACAAATTCCTGCGCTATGCAACGAACATGAAACATCTGCATCAGCAATACGACTAAAATAAAATGTTTGGAAGTAGTTTTGGTTTTCATACATATAAGTTTATTGAATCGCAAATAGCGAATCATGTTTTATGTATGACCTTATAAGAAATGTGTCTATTCCAGATATTCCAAGTGAAAGCTGGTAGTTACAGCTTTTTCAGGATCATTTTATTGATTTTACGGGCAAGAAAGGGGCCGCTGTAAATAAAGCCTGTGTACACCTGAACAAGGTCAGCGCCTGCCTTTAGTTTTTCGATGGCATCTTCAGGCGTCATTATGCCGCCCACGCCAATAATCGGGAATGCCTTACCGGATTTTTCGGCCAGATAACGGATCACTTCTGTTGAACGATCGCGCAAGGGTTGGCCGCTCAGCCCTCCCTGTCCGATTTCACTGGCACGCTGTCTGTCATTCCTCAGCGTATTTCGTGTGATTGTTGTGTTGGTAGCAACAACGCCATCAATACCACTTTCGCGCACTATCTGGATAACTTCATCGAGCTGCTTGTTGTTAAGGTCGGGCGACACCTTTAAAAGCACTGGTTTTGGTTTTGGCATTGATTTGTTAATGGCCTGAATGCGGCTTAGTATTTCCATCAGCGCGTCCTGATCCTGAAGTTCCTTCAAATTACTGATGTTGGGACAGCTTACATTGACAACAAAATAATCCACGTATTCAAATAGCCCTCTGAAATTGGTCACATAATCCTCAACTGCTTCGATGTTGGGTGTCAGCGTATTTTTGCCGATATTGCCGCCAATGACCGGACGAGTGGCAGCCGCGACAGATTTGTTCAACCGCCATTGCTTCAAGCGCTGCGCCATTGCTTCCAGCCCGTGGTTATTAAACCCCATACGGTTGATAAGTGCCTTGTCACGCGTGAGTCTGAAAAGCCTCGGTTTAGGATTACCGGGTTGTGGTTTTGGTGTAACTGTACCCACTTCGATATGTCCGAATCCAAAATGCGACAATTCATCAAATACCTGAGCATTTTTATCAAAGCCTGCAGCTATACCGACTGGATTGGCAAACTGAATTCCAAACAATTCACGTTTAAGGCGTTTATCATTTACTGTTGTGAATCGCCTGATAATATTTGCTGCACCGGGAACAGCACATACGAATTTCAATATCCCCACAACCCAGTGATGCACTGTTTCGGGTGAAACCAGAAAAAGCAGCGGCCTGATAAGGATACGGTACATTCCTATTCGGTTTGAGATGCGTTGTTTTCGTCATGCACCTCCGAAGCCGGTTGTTCAGATTCTTCATCATTGAAATCAAGCAATTCTTTTTCAACGAGTAGCATATACCAGCTAAATACCTTTTTGATGTCGGATGAATATACGGCTTCGGTGTCGTAGTCGGGGACAACTTCTGCAAATCGAGACTTGAGTAAATTGTTATCGGCTTTCTTTGGATCAAATCCAATATCGTTACCAAATTTATCGTTCAGTGCCTTGAAGATTTCTTTCAGAGGCCTGTCGCCGTTTTGGGTATACATACTTATTTCTTCGAGTGAGCTCATCCGGTCATGTGCAAAAGCCGGGAAACGCTTGCCATCAATCAATGATTCAACAACTACGCTTTGCTTACCTTGTCCGGTAACTTTGAATAAACCGGGTTTACCGGATATGGATACGATCTTTTTGAGGTCCATGAATAAAATTTTGTGCAAAAATAGAGAATTCCGTCAATGTGCCAAGATTGCCGGTCACCGTTGACAATGCCTCAAGAGAAACTTTGGAGGTCGAAAAGTCTTTTGTAGGCCCCACCCTTTGCAATAAGTTCTTCATGCCTGCCTCTTTCGACGATCTCACCTTTCTGAATAACAACTATTTCATCGGCGTGCTGTATGGTCGACAGGCGGTGGGCAATGACCACTGAGGTTCTGTTTGCCATTACTCGTGCCAATGCATCCTGCACCAGTCGTTCAGATTCAGTGTCGAGTGAGGATGTTGCTTCATCAAGGATCAGTATGGGTGGATTTCGCAGCACGGCGCGTGCAATACTTAGTCTTTGCCGCTGTCCTCCAGAAAGCTTTGAGCCCCTGTCGCCAATGAACGTATTATAACCATCTTCCAGTTGACTGATGAATTCATGGGCATTGGCAATACGTGCAGCTTCAATCACCTCTTCACGACCAACCCCGGGCTTACCAAACGCTATATTGTTGAACACGGTATCGTTAAACAAAATGCTTTCCTGAGTAACAATGCCCATCAGGCCACGCAGGCTTTCAATCTTGTATTCGCGGATATCAATCCCGTCAATGGTGATCGAACCCTCTATCACATCGTAAAACCGCGGCAGAAGATCGACCAATGTTGACTTTCCACCACCCGACTCTCCAACCAGTGCGATCAGCTTGCCTTTACCGATCTTCAGGTTTATATTCCTGAGCACTTCATCTTTGTCATATCTGAAACTAACACCCTTGTATTCAATACCATTTCTGAGATCATGCACGTCTTTGGCGTCAGGCTTTTCTACAATGACTTCCTCGGCATCGAGTATCTCGAAGATGCGCTCAGCAGAAGCAATACCTTTCTGTATATTGAAAAAGCCCTGCGAAAATGTTTTGGCCGGTGGAATAATCTGGGAAAAGACTACGATGTACGTAATGAAATCAGCTGCGTTGATGGCCGGTGAATCAGACAATACAAGCCGTCCTCCAAACCATAAAACGACAATAATGACCAATGACGACAAGAATTCACTCAAAGGAGAACTCAGGTCGCGACGCCTGTAAATACTAACCATAAGCTTGCTGTAGAGCGTGTTCTGGTCTTTGAACTTATTGTCGGAATAACCAATTGCATTGAATGCTTTTATTATGCGTAAACCCGATATTGACTCCTCAATAGTGGAAAGCATTCCTGAAAAACGAGCCTGCCCGATCCTGCTCGATTTACGTAAACTTTTGCCGATCTGCCCGATTAAAAAACCGGTAAGAGGCAGGATCAGAAGCACAAAAAGCGTGAGTGACGGACTCATGCTGAGCATAAATGCAAAATATGCCATTATCGTAATGGGGTCTCGCACCAGCATTTCGAGGTAATTCATGATGGAATACTCTACCTCCTGTACATCTGAGGTTACACGCGTGATGATGTCGCCTTTTCGTTGCCGTGTATAAAAAGACAATGGAAGTATCAGAATCTTGGTGTACAAATCATTGCGTATATCCTTTACCGAACTGATGCGCACCTTGGCCATATAATACATGGCCATGAATCTGGCAAGATTTCTGAAAAAAAATGCACTGATCAACACCATGCATATAAAGCCCAAAGCCTGAAGCTGACCTTTCTGGATGATGATGGTGCTGATGAGATAATTCAGGTTATCTATAAGCGATTCAGTATTTAAAGCTAATTCAGGCTTTTCAGTAACTAATGAGTCGGTACCAAACAAAAGATTTAGAAAAGGAATGAGCAGAGCGAAGGAAAACAAGGAAAAAACAATGGTCAGCAGGTTAAACAGCACATTAAGCATGGCATAAAGCCAGTATGGCTTAATGTAGCGCAGCAGACGATAAAATTTCTTCATAAGATTCAGCTTAACAGGTCAATACCTGTGTAGTTAAATGGACTTACCTGGCGCATTTCTTCCAAAACATGCTCAGGAAGTTCCAGTGAATTGATAAAATCGAGCATCGATTGCCGGGTTACTTTCTGGTTGGTGCGGGTGAGTCCTTTGAGGATTTCGTAAGCGCCTTCGACTTGTTCGCGGCGTAGAATAGTTTGGATGGCTTCAGCCACCACCACCCAATTATCTTCCAGATCACGTATGATTTTTTCTTCGTTAAGCATAAGCTTTGACAATCCTTTTCGGATGGATTTAATGGCGATGAGGCTGTGGGCCAGAGGAACTCCTGTGTTACGGGTTACTGTTGAATCAGTCAGGTCGCGTTGCAGGCGGCTGATCGGAAGCTTGACGCTGAGGTGTTCCAGAATAACGGACGAGATGCCCAGGTTACCCTCAGCGTTTTCAAAGTCAATTGGATTTACCTTATGAGGCATAGCTGACGAACCTACCTCACCGGTTTTGATTTGTTGCCTGAAATAATCCATTGAAATATACATCCACAAATCACGACACAAGTCAATGAGTATGGTATTGATCCTTTTGATTGCATCAAACCAGGCAGCGAGATAATCATAGTGCTCAATTTGAGTGGTCGTCCTCTGGCGATGGAGTCCAAGACGTGTCTGCACGAATTCGTTGGCAAATAATTCCCAATCTATGTTTGGATAAGCAACTACATGAGCATTCATGTTGCCGGTGGCACCGCCAAACTTTGCCGAAAATGGTATCGTTTTGATGAGTTCGAACTGATTCAGGAGCCGTTCAACATACACCTGAATTTCTTTTCCGAGGCGTGTTGGACTGGCAGGCTGGCCGTGAGTGCGTGCAAGCATTGGCACCTGTTTCCATTCCATTGCCATTGCGGCAAGCTCGTTGTGCAGTTCATGCAGGGCAGGCATGAGGACAAGTGCTGATGATTCTCTGACTGATAAAGGCAAAGCAATATTATTGATATCCTGTGAAGTAAGTCCGAAATGAATGAACTCTTTTACGCTGGCCAAATTAAAGACATCGAACTTCTGCTTCAGAAAATACTCTACTGCCTTGACATCGTGATTTGTAACTGATTCAATCTGTTTCACTTCGACTGCATCATCAATCGAAAATTCCTCATAAAGGGATCTGAGGTCATCAAAAACTGACTTGTCAACCTCTGATAATTGCGGAAGTGGTATTTCACACAAAGCAATAAAGTATTCCACTTCAATCATCACACGATAACGGATCAGGGCATACTCGGAAAAAAAATCATCGAGTTCGGTCACTTTGTCGCGGTAACGTCCGTCGATCGGTGAAACGGCTGTCAGTGCATTCAGGTTCATAGGCGCGATTAAAGTTCAAAAGTACAAATAATGATGATTGCATGAAGAGGATGTCCCGGTCATTACGTTGAATATCGGACATGCAGAAAAACAAAATAAACTAAAACTAAGTTATCACATTTCTATGCTCAACTCCTGCTATCGTCCGGTGTTGGTCCAGACTTCGTCAGTTACAATCAGTGTTTTCCGGGCACGACCCATGGCAGCAAAAAAACCAAGGCCTCCTTCTTTAATGTTCGAAGTCACATTTGCGGGTGGTCCACTGAACAAGGGGCTGCTAAAGCCCGATTCCATCTGCAACTGCATAAAAAACCTGTAATAGTCTTCCGTAATGGATGAAAGCAAGAGGGTAACTGTATCACCTACATTAACCTCATCCTTTCTGAGAATAGATACTGTGAGTCCATTGGTATTGTTGCCGTTGAAAAAACGGTCGTCAGTAACCTGTGCCCGTGAAGCCGTATCGCTGATCAAAAGGTCGTTCACCTGTACATCAATTCGGTAAAAATCAGTGGTTGGAGGGTCCAGGGCATACAATTTTACAAACCATATTTCGAAGGTTGGTTCATATTCCAGACCAATGGAATCGATGCTGAGTGCAGTTTCGGGCATGGTATTACTTGCCGTGAAAAAGTCCTGATCACCAATAGGCTCTTTTATGTTGATTTCGAGTTGATAAGCAGTTCCGGGAATGCCAAAATAGTCCGCAGGGGTCTGGTACACACCACTTCCAACGGGAGTCTCATCAAGCTGAATCTTCTGATTTCCGTTATCTAGATATACTATTGCTTCGGCTACAACAGGTGGTTCTTCACCGTAGAAATAGTTGGTCGTGGTGGTCAGCCTGACCCTATGCGCTGTAGTGTCAGAAGTTATTGTGCCTTCAACCACAATGCGCCTGAAGTTTTCCTTAAGCTCGATATCGATGCGTTCAGTGCATGAAAACAATGCCGACATCAAAATCAAAATCACAACTGCTGTGCTTGTTGTCTTCATAGCATTAAAATTTGAAATTGTAAGTGATAGAGGGGACTATAGCAAAAAGGTAGGTCATTTCAGCATAGGTGACATCCGGATTATCCAGTTCGCTCTGGAAGTTGATTACCCATGGGTTTTTGCGGTTATAAGCATTGTAAGCCGAAAAATTCCATTCACCCTGCCATTTGCGTCCAGGTTTCTCCTTGCTGCGCAGGGTTACCGATACATCCAGTCTGTGGTAATCGGGCAAACGATAGGAGTTTCTGTCAGAATAAACCGGCACTATTGTATTTCCGATCTTGAAACGTCCTGTAGGAAATGTAACTGCCGATCCGGTGGCATAAACCCAGTTGGCCCCCAGACTGACCCGCTTGCTGAGTTCATAATTCAGCACAATCGAAACATCGTGCGGTCTGTCATAGGTTGCAGGGTATTTAATTCCGTTATTGATGGCATCGATCTGACGGAATGTTCTCGACCATGTATAACTCACCCAGCCATTTAGCCTGCCCTCTGATCTTTTGAAGAGGAGTTCGAGTCCATAAGACCAGGCTTTACCAAACCGGAACTCCCCTTCAATATATTCGTTGAGGAGCAATTCTGCATGATCTTTAAAGTCAATGGCATTGTGGTTCAGTTTGTAGAAACCTTCCAAAGAGGTCTCCAGAGAGGCTTCACGGATATTGCGGAAGTAACCAAGCGAGAACTGATCTCCCTTTTGCGGCTTTACATTGGGGCTGCTCGAAAACCAGATATCAAGCGGGGTTCCGGCAGTAGAATTCTGGGCCAGATGAATGTATTGTACGTTTCGAGTGTATGCTGCCTTTACTGAGGAAAATTCATCGAGTGTGTATGCAAGGCTGATTCTGGGTTCAAGGCCGGTGTAGGTATTGTATATTTTACCTGTCCCGTAATTTGCCGAATCCACACGCTTGAAATCCTCGTCAAAGGTATATACCGTAGCCTTGCCCACATTGTTGAGCATACTGAACCTGAGGCCGTATTTAAGCATAAGACGTTCACTGATTTTGTGGTCATTACTCAAATATATTCCGGTTTCGAGCGATCTGTTTTTGGGCATTTCCAATTCGTTGAACACCGTTTCGCTACCGATTCCTTTGGCTTTGCCCGGTGAGAAAACATGCCATGTGCCGGAAACTCCAAACCTGAGTGTGTGATTTATTCCGGCAAACCAGGTGAAATCGGACTTCGCTGTTACATCCTTCATGGATGCTGTCCAGTCAAAAGCATTGGGCTGGCCTTCAGGAACACCCAAATTGTAGTTAAACCGACTGTATATCAGCGAAAAATTTGAAAAAAGCAGATTATTGAACAGATGATTCCAACGTGCTGTAAATGTCTGATTTCCCCATCCCAGTCCGAAGAAATCGTTGGAAAAAACATCCTGCCCAAAATATCCCGAGAGGAAAATCCTGTTTTTGTCGTCAAGGGTATAGTTTGCCTTTCCGTTGAAATCATAGAAATAAAGCGTATTCTCCCTGATCTGTTCATCACTTGAAAGGGCCAGAAATAAATCGGCATAGGTTCTTCTTCCGGCAAGCATGAACGAAGACCGATCCTTTTGTATCGGTCCTTCGATCATCAGCCTGCTAGATATGGTCCCGATGCCCCCTTGTCCTGAGAACTTCTTTGAATTTCCTTCGTTCATCCGCACATCCACCACCGACGAAAGCCTACCGCCATACATGGGTGGTATATCACCTTTGTACAGTTCGACACCTTTGATGGCATCGTTATTAAACACCGAAAAGAAGCCCATCAAATGCGATGGATTGTACACCAGGGCTTCATCAAGCAGGATGAGGTTTTGGTCAGGACTACCGCCCCGGACACTGAAACCCGAACCTCCTTCAGCTGTAGCCTGCACAACAGGTAATAACTGAATGGCCTTGATCAGATCAACTTCGCCCATGAGCGCGGGAATCTGTCTTATACTTTTTATCTCAAGTTTGTTCACACTCATCTGGGCTTTGGAAATCCGCTCAGTTGAGGCTTCACCCTTCACCACTACCTCGCCAAGCAACTGTTCGGCCGACACCAAATCAACATTTATGGTTGTGTCACGCAGCATATTTATTGTCCTGTACTGCTTTTCGTAGCCAACATAGGAATAGGTTAATGTGTACAAACCCGAATACAAGCGCACCGAGTAATAACCATAAGTATTTGTTATTGTGCCACCTGAGGTTGGTTCTATATATACCGTAGCACCAATTAAAGTTTCTCCTGAACCGGCATCGCGAATAAAACCATTCAGCGTAAGGTATTTCCTTTCAGGGGTTTCATCCGAAGCCTTTACGGTCAACACCATCAGGCTCAGAAGAAGGATTAAAGCGGACAAAAACAGCTTGCGGATATATTCTTGTAACATAGAATGTTTTATCAGGATAAGACAAATGAAACGCTTAAAGGTTTACCAAAACCATCCGAAAATAAATGTTACGTTAGCCTGAGGGCTGTTGAAATCGGCTGTTTCATAAACATTTTTGCTTCCCAGAAGATTTCCGGAATTATCATAAGCCTGATAGGAACGGTTTATCCCGCTCACAAATCTGTAGCCAACAGCAGCATTGATCTTGAGCCACCGTGCCAAATTGGCCTCCACCTCAATTTGTGGGGTGAGCACAAAAACATGATCCACAAAATAGGGCTGATATCTTTCTTCCTGATATTCATCTTCTATCAGACTGATTTCACCCCAACCTATCTTGCTGCTCACACCAAAATGTATCGCATCTTCAGGCCTGAAAATTCCACCTACCCAAAAACCACCATGACCGAAATTGACACGTTTATCACTGTAGTCAATCCATTTTTTGCTGACAGGGTCATAGGTGCGGAAATCTGTAAGATAGTGGTAGGTAGCCAAACCCTGACCATAGCCCCCAAGATAAAAACGATTGTTGATAAGGAAGGCACCTCCACCTCCTACAGAAACTGCCAGATCGTCTTTTCCAAAAGAAGAAAACTCAACGTTCGGACCCCCAAAACCACTCATGCGTACAGGTTTGTCGGTTTGAAACAAGGTTTTGAATTCAGGTTTTTCATCCTCCTGCATCTGGGCAATGATCTGGCTGGTGCATGCGAAAACCCAAAGAAGTGTTAACTGAAAAAAGATTTTAGTCTTCATAACATTAAGATTTATTGAATTTTATTTACTTGATCATAACGACACCGCTATGATCGTTGGGTTGCAGACAAACAAAAAAAAACTGACAATATTGCTTGAAAATTAACGGAACAGTATTTGTTGCCACTCTTCCAATGGCAAAGAAGTTGAAATTAAATGCGGAAGAACACAAGCTGATCAACAGTTTTGTGTTTCCGGCAATTATTGTTTCGCTCATGTGGATGGTAAAAGGTTCAGAAATTGTTTTCGGTTTCAGCGCAGGACAGTTTGGCATCAGACCACTGGAGCTTTCCGGCCTGACCGGCATTATCCTCTCCCCTTTCATACACGGCGATTGGAACCACCTCTTTGCCAACACCATTCCCATGCTTGTGTTGCCCGCAGCCTTGTTTTATTTCTACCGTTCGCTGGCATTCAGAATATTGCTGCTCACCACGCTCATTTGTGGCTTCTGGGTGTGGGCAGGTGCCAGAGACGCCAGCCACATCGGCGCCAGCGGCGTAATCTATGGTCTGGCTTCTTTTTTGATGGTCAGCGGATTTATCCGCAAGGAAAACCGCCTGATGGCCCTTTCGCTGGTGGTGGTTTTCCTCTATGGCAGTTTCGTCTGGGGAATATTCCCTGAGCTCTTCCCCGAAAAAAACATTTCTTGGGAATCGCACCTGAGCGGATTGGTAACGGGGTTGCTGCTTGCGTACTTCTTCCGCAAAGAAGGACCTCAACGCCCCACCTTTACCTGGGAGGGAGAAGATGAAACTGATGAATCCGGAAACGGGAAGCCCGAACCGCCCGAAGAAGAATACTGGAATATACCCGAACCCGACCGTAAAGACCTCACGGTGGTGTACCGTTTCCGAAGAAAGGAGTGATCATCCTGACCGACCCGGCAAGTTATCCGTCTGCTTCTTTGACAGCTAATCAATAAAATTTCAAATGAGCATCAGCACATTTTTTATTCAATCTTACGCTGAAAATGCTGCACCCTGAAGGCACATTCACCCAAATGCGGCGCTGAAGTTTCGATCAGACCATATGCCGAAAGGTCGTGTTGTTTCCCATTGGTTTTCAACACAAACGCCGGCTCGACGATCACCATCATGCCCATATCGCTTCCCGGGGGCACACACATGCGTGCAGGAGATTTATACCAGGCTTGTTCCCAGTTAATCCCATTTTCACTGAGGCTTTTCAACAGTTTATCGGGCACAATCCCCGCCGATCCGCTTGCTTCATCAAAGCGAAAAGTGTAATATTTTCCTTCGGGAAAGCTTATATTGCTTGCGTCCAACGTGTCATGACAAACAGTTACTTTTCGCTCAGTCGCCTTTCGATTGGTGCTGCATGAGGAAGCGATAAAAACACCCAACAACAACATTAACAACACTTTATTCAATGAGATTTGCTCCATAGCTAATCGGTTTTAGCCGCTAAAATACGGTTCTTTTTTAACTTTTAGCTTTTATGAAAAGTATCGGATTAAGTCTTAGCATGCAGTCCAAAAGTCAGGCGAGTAATGAAACATTTTCCTTCATCAGAACGCCACATAAGGTCTCAGCCGCTGCGCGCTCAGGCTGTCGGGCTGCACAATCTGCACAAACTCGTCCCAGGAGGCAAACCTGCCGCGTCTTTCGCGGTGCCTTACGATGGCTTTGGTGTAGGTCATATTGAGGTAGGGATGGCCCAGTAGTTGTCCGAATTCGTACTTATTGATGTTGATTTTACGGATCATGGTAGTGTCGGCTGTTAGCTGGTGACCGATGGCAATTACCAGCGCCGAGTCAACACCTTTGATTTCGTTCAGTTGCGTCACATGCACGAATCCGCCCAGTCGCTCGCGGTATTTCAGGATTCGGTGGACCGTCCAGGGGCCAACACCCTTCAGTTGAATCAGTTGTAGGGAATCGGCCGAGTTTAATTCAAGGACACCCATGAATTCGGACTTCTCCATCCGGTCGCTTTTCCGTTGCACCGTATCGGCCTCACGATGCTTCGGCTTCTGGTGTCGGGGCTCAATAAGGATAAAAGGTTCAAGAATCTTGTATTCATCGGCGGAAAGGGAGTAAATTTTGCTCAGGTCTTCCTTTCTGAGAAACTTTCCGCCCTTCTTCTCGTAGTTTTTGATGGCTCTGATCTGATGTGTGGCCAGCCCCAGTTTTCGCCATTCCTCCTCAGGTAGTTGGTTGGGATCGAAGGGGAATGGCGTAAGTTTCAACTGTGCATAGGCAACATCAGGATCGGGTTTGCCAAAAACCTCAGCAAATGCTTCTTTGTCAGACTGCTTTCGGAGGGCCAGCTCAGCAACAGCCTGCTCAAATAAATGATTATTCAAAGGTCTGGTTGAGGTGAAAACATAACCCGAAAACAAATTTAACACCAGAAGCAAAATAAAAACAACAGAAAGCAGCAACAAAGCCCTCCGTTCACGGACCGAAAACCCAAACAAATCCTTAAACTGTTGCCAGATGTTTTTCACATGCAGCGGTTAATATTCGTCTTTTAACTGAAATCTCCTTCGCCAAACATCCCGAAAAAACCCAGTCCATTCAGGAACACAAGTGCAATGGCGACTGGCGCAAGAAACCTGATTATAAAATAATATGCCCAGATCAGGTGTATCTTAAGGGATTCTTTATTTGAGATTTCATCATACAAATCCTCTCGTTTCATGTACCATCCGGCGAACAGAACAATGAGCAGCCCGCCAAGAGGCAGCATAATGTTAGCAGATGCAAACTCCAGGATATCGAAAAGATTTCTGTTTCCGATGTGAATTTCGGGCATAGGCCCCTGACTCAATGTGCATAAAATACCGAGAACAGAGATACTGCCGGCCGACAAAATAGTCGCTTTCCTGCGGCTCATGTTTAACTCTTCCGAAACATAAGCCACCACAACTTCAAGAACGGAAATTGTGGATGTTAACGCAGCAATCACCAGCAGCACAAAAAAGATCAGCGCAAAGAAATATCCACCCGTCATTTCCTGAAAGATCATCGGCAAGGTGATAAACACTAAGCTGGGCCCACTCTGAGGCTCAATGCCAAAAGCGAACACAGCAGGGAAAATAGCGACTCCGGCCAACACTGCTACCAGTGTATCGGTAAGCGTGACGGAAAAAGCTGTCTTGCCGAGGTCTTCGTTGCTTTTGATGTAACTGCCATAAGTTATTAATGCTCCCATACCGATACTGAGAGAAAAAAATGCCTGACCCAGAGCTTGCAGGACAACATCGGCATTAATTTTTGAAAAGTCGGGCTGAAACAAGAAAGTAAGTCCGGTACCCGATCCCGGCAAAGTTACAGCCCTGATGCCCAATACTATTATAATCAATAGAAGTGCAGGCATAAGAAGTTTCGTGTATTTCTCAATACCGTTTTTAATTCCCTTATATACGATCAGTGCGGTGAATAACATGAACATAAGCTGCCAAAGCAAGGGCAGATAACCATTATTACGAAACTCTTCAAATGTCACATTTAATTCTTCCTTGCTTTGTCCTTCAAAACTGTTTCCGATAGACAAAAACAGATATTCAAGTGTCCATCCGCTAACTGTAGTATAAAATGCCAGTATGAAGAAAGCTGCTGCAATACCCATCATTCCGATGATGTGCCACCAGGTTCCCGGAGCAAGTTTTTTAAAGGCACCCAATGCGTTTCGTTGAGACCGTCGACCCAGAGCTAGTTCGGAAAGCATTACAGGAACTCCAATCACAAGGATAAACAACACATAAACCAGCAAAAACGCTCCACCGCCATTCTCCCCGGTTACATAAGGAAATCTCCATATGTTACCAAGACCAACTGCCGAACCCGCAGCAGCAGCAATTACGCCAAGGCGACTACCGAATCCGTCACGATTACCTTGTATCATTTCTGACTACGTATTTTTTAATTATTATAGTTTGCCGTAAAGTAATGTATTACTCCCTTCGCTATTGCGCCATTCCAACCGGTACTAAACCTTTGGCCTTCCATTGTTCCAAAGGAAGTTCAAGCTCTTTGATCAGACCCGTTTTCAGATCCAGCACCCAACCATGTATCTGAAAACACACATTGCATTCAGCTAAAGCATGTTGCACAATACTGGTTTTATAAAGGTTTTCAACCTGCTTGATGACGTTTAATTCGGAGAGCCTGTCGAGCCTTTGCTCAATATCATCGATCAGGTTGAGTTCGGCATTGTAATCAAGGACCAACTCCCGTATCGGGTTGATCCAATTGCCAACGAGCCCTTTTACCTTACCTTCGTAGGCGGCTGCCACTCCGCCACAGCGATAATGTCCACATACAATCACGTGTTTTACTTTTAATACGTTTACTGCATAATCAAGCACCGATAGGAAATTTATGTCGGTAACCGACACCTGGTTTGCTATATTGCGGTGCACAAACAATTCGCCGGGTTCTGTCTGGGTAAAGGTATCAAGCGGCATCCTCGAATCGGAACAGCCAATATACAGAAATGGTGGTTTCTGAGAATGGCTCAACCGCGCAAAATACTCAGGCATAGTCTGTTGTTTCTGATTGGCCCAGATTTGGTTATTTTTAATCAGTTCATCGTAGCGTTGTGGCATAATACTAGGGTTAATTGTTTATCTTATATTTATTCGTATCTGAGTGATTCAATAGGGTCGAGTCCGGCAGCTTTGTTAGCGGGAAGGATACCTGAAGCAAGTGCGACTACAAAACAAAGAAAAACCGCGACTACAATCCACAGCCAGGGTATGATAAATGTGGAACCAATGAAATAACTCATCACGTTACCTGCCGCTATTCCGGCAAGAATACCAATGATTCCTCCTATTTGCGCAATGACAATTGCTTCAACAAGGAACTGATTCCGGATGGTACGACGGGTTGCACCCATGGCTTTCCTTATACCGATTTCGCGGGTGCGTTCAGTAACCGAAACAAGCATGATATTCATCAAACCAATAGCGGCACCAAACAAGGTGATCAGCCCGATAGCCGTGGCTCCGAATCGAATCTGACCTGTAAGGCTGATGAGCATGTTGGCAATGTTGTCGCTCTTTGTGATGGTGAAACTACTGTCCTGTCCGGTTTTATCTCCCCGAACCACCCTGAAAACCCCTGTTGCTTCACCAATTGCAGCATCCATCTCTTCAGTTGAAGTAGTTCTGACACTGAGTGTAAAGTTCATGTTGGGTCGCGAAAAATACTGCCTGACATTGCTGAGAGGAATCATGCAATAACGATCGCCGCTGAATCCAATGCTCGAACCTTTTTCCTTAAGCACACCTATAATGCGGTATTTGCCCGGCCCAACTGTGATTAACTTTCCCAATGGGTCTTCGTTATTCTTAAAAAGATCCTCGACAATTCTGCTTCCCACTATGGCTACATGTGCGCCGCCGGATATTTCATGGGCTGTCAGATTACGGCCTTTATCCAGTTCATATCCTGCATTAAACAAGTAGTTTTCATCGATTCCGACTACCTGAATATTCGGATTGGTTTTCTGATTTTCATACTTCAAAGTGGCTATTCCAGTACCGTAAGTCATGATACTGGTAGCTGCGGGAAAGCTAAACAGCTCCCTGAATTGCCTGGCTTCCTGATATGATATTGATTTATAAGCCTGTGCATTTGACCTACGACCACCCATATGCACCACCATCTCGCGGTTTCGGATGTTAAATGTGTTGGAACCCATCATGGTAAAATTCTCAACCAGATAGAATTTCACAGAATCAATAGCTGTGAGAATACCAACCAGTGCCATGATCCCGAAACCGATTATGGCAATGGTTAATACGGTTCTGAGCCACTGGTTTCTTATCGAATCAAGCGAAATCCGAATATTTTCGACAGCAAGCTGTTTCATACGAAATTAATCTGATTTTTTACCATATGCAAGGTCACCGGCATCACCCAAACCCGGTACAATATAGGCCTGTGCTGTTAGTTCATCATCTATTCCGCCGACATAAATGGACAAATCGGCAAGAGAAAAATTTCTTTTAAGGTACTCTATCCCCTCTACACTCGCAAGAGCCGACACTACGAATACCTTTGACGGGGTGCCTAAAGCGAAAAGTTCTTTCAGTGCCATCACCACAGAGGCTCCTGTAGCAAGCATCGGATCACTTAGAATCAATACCTTACCTGAGAGTTCGGGACTGGATAAATACTCAATGCGAATGCTGAAGTCCTCATTCTTGTCATACTTTCTATAGGCTGACACAAAGGCGTTGTCGGCATGATCAAAATAGTTCAGCATTCCCTGATGCATAGGAAGACCGGCTCTGAGAATCGTTGCCAGCACCGGTTGGCTTTTCAGCAGAGGTATCGTAGCAACACCAAGCGGCGTGCTGATATCTGTGGGTTCATACTCGAGTTCTTTGCTGATTTCATAGGCAAACACTTCGCCCAACCTTTCAAGGTTTCTCCTGAAGCGCATTCTGTCGCCCTGCACTTCAACATTTCGAAGTTCGGCGATAAACTGGTTAAAGACCGAGTTTAAAAGCCCTAGATTCTTTACCATAAAGCTTCATTTTTTAATGAATACAAATGTAATAGATTTTTGATTTGATGCCAAGAGATTCCTGCTCACACACAAATGGAGGGGGAAAATAAACATCGACTATAATTGTTTCTTTCTTCTCCTGAGCACGCTGAGCCCTATGCGGTGCAACAGAGGCAAACGGTTGATTGTTATTCCGGGATATGTTGTTTGCTTGCTCCCGAAACCTTTGTAAAACTGCGCGAGTCCGGGATTATCACTTCCCTCAAAGTCGAGCACAAGATGGCCGGGGGCATGTTCGCGTATGACCGAATCAAGTATGAAAGTCAAACCATGGAGCTCCTTTCCTGCCGGGCTTGATCCCGAAAACAGAAATACGAGTTTTCCATGGCTGCGCACAAATATTGCACCCGAACACAATTCGTTTTGCTGTGTATACGCGCCCACTACAAAACCCTGACCACGATATATTGCCTGATAAACCAATTTTTTCAGACGGTTATACTCATTTTCGTTCCAATGGCTGATGGTGCGGCCACGATTCATCCTGAATAGCCTGATTACATCGTCGGGTTTGATGTGTTTGGATAATGACAGGCCGGCTTCCTGCGCTTTCCTGAGATTTCTGCGTGTATTGCTGTTGTATTTCTTCTGAAGCTTGTCATAAGTGTTGATCAGGTCGAGTTCGTGATTCAGGTGATGCACGGGCATGTATCCTGGTTCGTCCACCTTGTTGTGCGAATTGAGCCTTATTTCGACGAACCTGATATGACCGGGAATAGCTTCAAGAAAACTCCGTATGATTAACGGATTCAGAATATTCCGTGAAAAAACCCCAAGTTGTTGTGCAAAAAATGGCTGAAACATATAACTGATACCAAACTTCCTGTTTGAGGTCAGGGGCATAACTCTGTCGTAATCACCTTCAACCAGTGCTTCCCAGCCCGGATGCACAATATCAAGAAACCATGTCCATGCATAAACCTGGCCATTGAAGGACTCTTTGATGCATTTGTCCCATCTTATCTTGTCAATCTCCCTGTGCTTCAAATGTCTTATCATGGCCTTATGGAAGTGCTTCCTTTAGAATTTCGTGATACACCCTTAACCATCCTAACCATCGCTTGCTGTCGCTTAAAGACTCATTGTGCCAAAGACTGATGAAAGTTCCATCAACTTCCTTCACCCTTCTGATTAATTCTATTGCCTTTTGTGTAGCTTGTTCAGGTTGCAGTTTCAAATAATCACAAAGAGTACCGTCCATTAGCTGAAACGGATGAATCCGTAATCCTGTGCTTATATCGTTGTCAAGGTCGTAAAACTGAAAACTTTGCGCCACTCCAGCCCTGAAGCCAGGCTCTGAAGCATAACCCATTGTAAAATCATCCGTTATGTCGACATCAATTAGGTTATGGTAAGCCGACGGCAGATTCATTCTGAGAAAATGTTGCCGGCTCATGGTAACCGGTCGGTTAAGAACACAGGACAACCGTTCGATCTCAAGTTTCAATCTGGGTTTATTCATGAAGGAATTATAGGAAGGGTGAATGCCTACATCAGCATAATCCCCCAACATACGGATCAGATTCTGAAAACTGGGATTGCGAACTGAAATATTCTTGTCGTTTACATCGTAGTCAGCAAAAAGGATGAAGTAAGCCGGCCTCAGGCCAAACTCTTTCTGCAGTGAGAGTTGCAACCCGAAAGTATCGAATGGATCAGGCTTTTTATCACGCAATACTTCAGTCCTTAATTTAATCTCGGCCCAGTTGCCTGCAATCAGGTCTTTCAGATATGCACCCGTCGTACGAAACACACCTTTATGGCGAAACGCCCAGGCTGCATCAATGTCGTAAGTAGGTATATAAGTATATCTATTTCGTTTTACTCTGAGCCCACTAAACCTTTCTGTAAGAATAATGCTCAGTTTTCTTATCCAGTAATCTACAACGGGTTTATCAAGATTGCCGGATTGTTGCAAAATACCCGAAGATGCTTCAAAACGTCCGTGAATGTCGCGCACAAATGGCAGGTATTCCTCATAACGACTTATCAGAAAAAAACTGGCCGCAAACATATCGAATGGCAAGAAAGACTGACGATGATACACAGGGAACAAAGCCAAAACCCCATCATATGTAAATGGTTTTAGTTCCTGGCTAAGGATGTCGCGTTCAAACAACAAACTTGAATTTTTCAAAAACATCGCGTCTGCCACAGGTACGTCACCGTAAACCATCTTTGCACCCTGAAACTGCCCGAATTCATCTTTATTTGTTGTCAACTCATGATGCAAACCAAGTTGTTCGCCCATTACAAATTGCATGACATAACGCAGGCGGTTGGTCAGTTTTGGTACGAGAATAAGGATATCGGGCATAAGGAGTCAAAAATACAACAAAACCTCTCATAACGGCTAACAAAGCTTGTGGAATGCCTAAAAAAGTGATGTGTCCGTCAGGATCATTCAATATGCTGTACAAAACAAACCGAATCTTACCCTATACTTTCCTTCAAGCAATAAATCGCTTATCTTTGACTGAATTTTTCTTCATTACCACATATGGATAATTTTATCGTTTCGGCACGAAAATACAGGCCGTCTACTTTTGACACGGTAGTTGGTCAAACGCCCATTACCACAACACTGAAAAATGCGATCCGAAACAATATTCTTGCACAGGCTTTCCTGTTCTGCGGTCCCAGAGGCGTGGGCAAAACAACCTGTGCGCGTATTCTGGCAAAAACCATCAACTGCCTGAACCCAACACATGATATTGAAGCCTGCGATCGTTGTGAGTCCTGTGTTTCGTTCAACCAATCAGCATCCTTTAACATTCATGAGTTAGATGCAGCTTCCAACAATTCAGTGGACGACATCAGAAACCTTGTTGATCAGGTGCGCATTCCTCCTCAGATAGGACGTTTTAAAGTTTATATAATCGACGAGGTGCACATGCTGTCTCAGGCTGCGTTTAATGCCTTTCTGAAAACGCTAGAAGAGCCACCTGCTTATGCCAAATTTATTCTTGCAACCACCGAAAAACACAAAATAATACCTACAATACTTTCCCGCTGCCAGATTTTCGACTTCAAAAGAATCACCATAGAGGATATTTCGTCGCATCTTGCCTATGTTGCCGGAAAGGAAAATGTTGAAGCCGATCCTGAAGCGCTCAATATCATTGCCCAGAAAGCTGATGGAGCGCTGAGGGACGCACTCTCGATATTTGATCAGATGGTGAGTTTTTCGGGAGCTGCAATCACCTATCAGGATGTGATTTCAAATCTTAACGTTCTTGATTATGACTATTACTTCCGAATCATTGAGAGTATGCTACAAGGCAACACCTCCGAAACGCTGCTGATTCTCAACGAGATTATAAGCAATGGTTTCGACGGGCAACATTTTATCACTGGCCTTGGAAGTCATTTAAGAAACCTTTTGGTAGCACAGGATCCACTTACCGTTTCACTAATGGATGTGAGTGAGAGCCTGAGGGAGCGCTACACCGCTCAATCTCTGAACGCAAGGGCAGGATTTCTGCTCCGGTCGCTCGAAATCATGAACCAGTGCGATATTCACTACAAAAGCAGCAACCATAAACGACTTCACCTCGAAATAGCCCTGCTCGGTATATGCCAGATTTCGGCCAACACGACTTCAAAGGCAGAAAACAAGCCGGAAACTCAGCCGCTCAAAAACCAGCCTGCATATACAAGTCAGGATCGCCCCGCAAGTGCAGTTGCTGAAAAAACTCCTCCACCTGCATCAGCAAAACAAGCCAGCTCTTCTATTCAGGCCAGAAGCATGGATGAAAACAAACCGGCACCACGCGAAATACCGCCACCTGCCAAGAAGGTTTTTTCTACATCAATAAATGAGATCATCAAACAACAGGAACAAAGCACAAGTGAAGAAAAACCGGAACCCATCAGCAACACAGCTTTCGGCCAGCAGGAATTGATAACCGCTTGGCAGAATTTCATTTCATCCTACAAAAACACTGCACCCGGTTTCACAGGAGCACTCATGAGATATGAACCAATACTAATTGAAAATCATGTCATTAAAATAACACTAGACAATGCCCTGCTCGCAGATGACAGGCTCAACATGAATGCACTCACAGATTTTTTGAAAAAAGAACTGAAGAATACAATGATCAGCATTCAAACCAATGTGGTCGAAAAGCCAAAAGAAATAGCTGCCTATACTGACAAAGAGAAATTTGAAAAACTTGCCGGCATCAAGCCTGAATTGAACGAATTGAAGAACCAGTTAGGATTGGAAGCTGAATTTTGATTTATTTAATATCGTAGTATATCAAACACATCAGGAAACCTAAATTAAGCATATAAACACATGATAACAAAACAATTAACTATCATTGTCATGCTATTTGGCATGCTAGGCAACTTATGGGCACAACAACCTGACCTGACAAAAGCATTACCGGTTGATCCTTCAGTGAAAATCGGCGCGCTCGAAAACGGGTTAACTTATTATGTTCAGTACAACAAGATGCCCGAGAAAAGAGTGGAGATGAGGTTGGTCGTCAATGCGGGTTCTATACTTGAAGACGATGAGCAGCAGGGTCTTGCGCATTTTGTTGAACATATGTGCTTCAACGGTACGCAACGTTTCTCCAAAAGCGCTCTGATTGATTTTCTTGAGAAAAGCGGCGTGCGGTTCGGTGCCGACCTGAACGCCTACACCAGTTTCGATGAAACAGTGTATATGCTTCAACTGCCCACCGACAGGCAGGGATTGATTGATTCGGCTTTCATGGTGCTCGAAGAGTGGGCTCATGCTGTTACCCATGAAGACGAAGAAATCGATAAAGAAAGAGGTGTTATCCGCGAAGAATGGAGACTCGGTCTGGGTGCTGACGACCGGATGCGCAAAGAGTATTTCCCTGTAATTTTCAAAGATTCACGCTATGCCGACAGGTTACCGATCGGGCAAATAGGCGTTATCGATACCGCCTCGTATGAAACTCTTCGCCGGTTCTACCGCGATTGGTACAGGCCAAATCTTCAGGCCGTGGTCGTTGTTGGCGATATAGATGTGGAAATGGCTGAAAATAAAATCAAGGAACATTTCGCTCACATTCAAAATCCGGAAAACGCACCCGAAAGAGTAAGGTATGGTATTCCGGGCAATAAAGAACCGCTTATTGCCATTGCATCCGACAAGGAAGCAACGTCCAATATGCTGATGATCATTTACAAACACGACAAAAAACCGATTGAGAACTTAGGCGACTACAAGGAAAGTCTCAAAAGAAACCTGTATAACGCCATGCTGAATGCAAGGCTCTCAGAATACAACCAATTACCCACATCGCCATTTATTTTCGCATCAACATACTACGGCGGATTTTTGGGACGCTCCATGGACGCTTATGTGTCGAATGCTCGTGTAAAGGAGAACAGAATAGAAGATGCTATAGAAACACTTGTCAAGGAAAACGAAAAAGTGCTCAGGTTTGGTTTTAATCCTTCCGAGCTGGAACGTCAAAAAACACAGTTGCTGACCCGGCTTGAAAAACAGGAGAAAGAAAAAGACAAGACGAATTCATCCAACTACGTGCGTGCCTACACAAGTCATTTCCTCGATAAGCAACCCATTCCCGGAATTGAGAACGAACTCGCTCTTGCCAGACAATTACTGCCTTTAATTGACATTGACGAAGTAAACAGTCTGGCATCCAAATGGATCACTGAAGAGAATCTGGTTGTGGTAGTTACTGCTCCCGAAAAAGAAGGCGTCAGGATTCCAGATAAGGAAACAATTTTACGTACCATAAGCACAGCACGCAAAGCTCAGGTTGAACCATATGTTGATCAGGTGAGCGGTGCTCAATTGGTATCAAAGAAGCTTAAAGGAAGTAAGATTATTGGTGAAAACAAGATCGAAAAGCTTGGCGTGACCGAAATTACACTCGAAAACGGTGTCAAAGTCGTTTTAAAACCTACTGATTACAAAAACGATGAGATACTGCTTACTTCATTTGGCAGCGGTGGCAGTTCTGTATTTGACGATAAAGATGCATTCGCGGCTTCAACAATAACCAGGGCTGTTGGTGCCAGCGGCATCGGCAGTTTCAGCAGCATCGAACTTGGAAAGTACCTCACGGGGAAAGTAGTCAGTGTTCAGCCTTTTGTTGAAGAAACAAGGCATGGGTTTCGCGGTAATGCAAGTCCAAAAGACCTGGAAACAATGCTTCAAATGATTTATGCTTACTTTGAAGGTGCCCGCCGCGATAATGACGCTTTTGAAGCCATGAGATCACAGATGCTGAACCAGTTTAGGTTTATGAGAGCCAATCCCCAGACTGTTTTCGTGGAAAAACTTAGACAGCTGGCCACCCAAAACAGTCCAAGAACCATCGTCATTCCAACAGAAGAGCAAATCAACAGCCTCGATGCCGGATCGGTTTATGCCATGTTTGACAAGCTGTATGGAACAGCCAGCGGATTTACTTTTGTGTTTGTAGGCAACTTCGACACCGAAGACATCAAACCACTGCTTGCGACCTATCTGGGAAGCCTTCCCTCCGAAAAGCCGGCATTGGAATGGCGAAACGTCAAAACCACTTTTCCTGATGGTATCACCGATGAAGTGGTCAGGAAAGGAAGTGAATACAAAAGCATGGTTGCCATAATGATGGAAAACGACTTCGAGTGGAGTCAGATTAACCGCACAGAACTCGCATTGCTGATGCGGGCATTTTCGATCAAACTGCGCGAGAATATGCGTGAGGAAATTGGCGGTGTTTATGGTGTCGGTGCAAGCCAGAACAACCAGCAGTTTCCCGAACCAGTATACAACATCGTCATAAACTGGGGCACAAATCCCGATCTTGTTGACACTTTGTCGAAAACTGTGTTTCTTGAAATCAACAAACTAATGGCTAACGGACCAACAGCCGAAGACATGGTTAAGATCAAAGAAACCACGATCCGTGAACGTGAAACCAACGAAAAACAAAATAATTTCTGGAGCTCATCGCTCGATTTTGCGTGGAACAACAAACAGGAAATGCTCACTTTTGATGAGTTCAAACAACTGATTGCTTCCATAAGCAGTGAAGACCTGAAAAGAGCAGCAAACCAATATTTTACACCTGAAAACTATTTGCGATTGGTTTTACTTCCCGAAGAATAACAATTGATCAGGCCTGCAGAAAGCAATCACAACAGCAGGTTAATTGTGTTCAGAAATTTTCAAAAAACCTGTGCTGAAATCTCGCACAGGTTTTTATCAGTTTAACTACCACGGGCGGTGACAGATCATTTTCGTACTTTTGCCCGCTGTAAAATCCAAACATGAAATATATATCCGGTTTTATCCTCTGGCTTGCAGGGTGGAAAATTGTCGGGAGCATCCCTTCTGATGTCAAAAAATGTGTCATTCTTGCTGCACCCCATACAAGCAACTGGGATTTTGTGATTGGAAGGCTGGCCTATTTCAAACTGGGTGTACCTGTTAAGTTTCTGATCAAAAAGGAAGTGTTCGTATTCCCATTTGGCGGCCTGATCAAGGCAATGGGTGGAATACCCGTTGACAGGGGCAAACGAAACAATCTTGTGGAAGAAGTAGCCGGTTTGTTCGGGAATTACCAAAAATTAAATGTCATCATCACTCCTGAAGGAACCCGAAAAAGAGTTGACAACTGGAAACGCGGCTTTTACTTTATCGCACAGAAAGCACAGGTACCTCTGGTACTTGGATTTATCGATTATAAATCAAAAACTGCCGGATTCGACCGGCTGATTTATCCAAGCGGCAATTTTGACAGCGACTTCCGAATCATTGAGGAGTTTTACAAAACAAAAACCGCCCGATATCCGGAAATGTTTAATCTGAGTCCGGAGAACCGAAAAAAGAACACACAGCCTGAATAAAAAATAGCTGTGTTTACTCTAAGCGTTGTTTATCGGGCAATTGTTCCGAACAACTTATTCAACCTCCAGTGAAACTTATGAACCCCTGAGGGATTGGTGTACATGAATATACACCTTCCCATAACAATGTTGGCATCAGATTCCATGGCAATCCTCTTGCTCTCAGGTCCTTCGGACATTTGTTGTATCCATAACTGTTTAATGCCTTTGTCAAGAACCTGCTGAATAAATGAATCCGTTGCATTCTTTGGAGTAACCAGACAAACTGACTCTACTTCAGCCGGCAAATCATCAACCGTCCGATAACAGCGTATCCCATTAATCTGGTCAGCTTCGCGGTGTACCGGATAAACTACAAAACCCTCTGAAACTAATTGTGCGAGTACCTGATTACCAAATTTCTTAGTGTCTCTTGATGCGCCAATAAGCCCTATATGCCTGTAATTAAGAAACTCTTTGATCTGTTTTTGATTTGCTTTCATTTGGTTTAGTTTTAATTTCTGATCAGATGCAAAGTTCATGAAAATAACCGAATGATTCTGAACTGTTTTGAGCTAACTACAATAAAAAATAGTGCTGAGTTTACACCACTTCGGCCACAACAAAGGTACTTCCACCGATGAAAATCATATCCTGAAAACCGGCATTGTTCCGTGCTGATTGAAATGCTGCATAAACCGAACCATATACTTCGCCACGCAAACCAATACCAAAAGCCAGTTCGCTCAGCGCGTCAGCATCAAGAGCCCTTGGAATATCTGCCCTGCAAAAATAATAAGTTGCATTTCGCGGAAGCAAGTTGAGTAAATCATCAACTTTTTTGTCCTGCACAACGCCCAGAACAATATGTAGTCTGTTGAACCGCTGCTGGAGCAACTGCCTTACCACCCATTTCATACCATCAGTATTGTGTGCCGTGTCGGCCACCACCAGCGGATTGCGGCCCAAAACCTGCCATCTGCCCGATAACCCTGTCAACCGGATGACCTGTGACAAGCCTTCATAAAAATGCTTGTTGGTTAGTTGAAAGGTATCGCGCAACAGATCGAGAGCACAAACTGCTGTGACGATATTTTTCTCCTGATAATGACCAAGCAGCGGCAAGGCGACATCCTCAAGATAGAGACTACTTTCCTTCCACACATCAAAATACTGGTTATCTGGATCAGGTTTGTCGAGTCGGGAGGCATCATAATGTTGGTCAGCAAACATTATCGGCGCAGTCATTTCTGCAGCCTTCCCGATAAAAACATTCTTCGTTTCGTCATGGGATTCCCCAATTACCACAGGCACCGATGTCTTAATGATGCCGGCCTTTTCGCCGGCAATAAGAGCGAGGGTATTCCCCAGAAACTGCATGTGATCGTAACCGATATTAGTGATTACACTCAGTTCGGGTGTGATCAGATTTGTCGAGTCGAGCCTGCCCCCCATGCCCGTCTCCACCACAGCTACATCAACCTTTTCTGCTCTGAAATAATCGAACGCCATACCAACGGTCATCTCAAAAAAAGACAGGCCAATCTGTTCAAAGTCCTTTCTGTATTGCTCCACAAACGCAACAACAGCCTCTTCTGAGATCAATTGACCGTTGATCCTGATTCTTTCGCGAAAGTCTTTCAGGTGTGGTGATGTGTAAAGTCCGGTTTTCAAGCCGGCTTCCTGCAAAACGGCTGCTATCATATGGGAAACGGAGCCCTTGCCATTGGTGCCTGCGATGTGAACTGAACGAAACGAACTCTCAGGGTTACCAAGTAATCGGAGCAGACTGACAGTATTATGAAGATCAGCTTTATAGGCTGCGGCTCCGATCCGTTGATACATTGGTAGTTGCTCAAACAACCACAGTATAGTTTCCCTGTAATTCATCGGGTAAAATTAGGGCAAAATCATCTCTGTTACTTATTGAAAATATGCCATATCCGGTTATAATATCAACAAGATTAAACGCTAACATTTGCGCCATTCCGACGCCCTTAACAATACTTATGAATCAGTCCGGAGCATATTACTTTCTGAGAATGAAAGTATAGGTTATTGTTCCCTTTTGTAGCTCTGTTGCTGCATTGTCATCACTAAAGGTGGAGTTCAATGCGGCCCTTACGGCCATGTTTCTGACAGATGGATCGGTTACGGTGGTGCCCTTTGGCTGTACCTGAGCCTTTTTGACTACACCATTCCGGTCAACCCAGATATCAACCACAACGTTTCCCTGATCCCTGAAATCACCCATGGGTCTGTCCAGATACTTTGAACCTCTTCCGCCAAGACTGAAAGAAGGTCCGTCACCCTGTCCGCCCTGACCGTCATAACGTTTCACGTCTTTCAGACCATCTGGTTTACCCATATCGCCTGCACCTTCTATATTGCCTTCAGAACCACCTTCAGCAGAGGATGTGTTTGAACCTTTGAACAGGGCGCGCTTATTAACAGTAGGTTCCTTTGGCTTTTCCTCAACTATTTCAGGCTCCTTGACAGGTTCCTTAAGGGCCTCTTTAGGTTTCTCCCTGACCGGTTCGGGCTTCACTATTTCCGGCTTTTCTTTAACAGGCTCAGGCAAGGCAGGAGCCTCTTCTATATCTTGTGTCACTATTTCTTCCTTCACTTCCTCCGCTTCTGAAGGTTGAGGCATCGGCAGTGGTTCACTTGCTGAAGCCATTTCATCCGGTTGAATCTCGCCCCTTCCTGTATTACTGTAACCAAGATCCACTTCGACACCTTCCTCACCTGGCAACGGCAATGGGGTGCGCAATGCAAGGAAAAACAATGCAATCAGCAACATCAGGTGGAACAAAATGGTGCCGATAATACCTTTCCGTTTGTCGCTGTCTATTGCCATGACGTTTACTTTGGTGAGGTTGCTAATATGACCTTGTGTTTGGCACCTGTCCTGTTGTTAATATCATTGACAGCATCGATTACCGTAACAATATGTTGTACAGGAACTGTTTTGTCTGCCCTAAGCACTATGGTTGCTTCGGCATTTCCCTGTATGTTGCTTCCGATACGGTTTGCCAATTCAGACTCAGTAACCCTGCTCTCGCCAACAAAAAACTGATACGTCTCGTTGATGTAAACAGTTACACTTTGTTTTGCCATTGTTTTGCTGCTGCTCTGCGGCAACAAAAGTTTAATGGCATTCGGCGACACAAGGGTTGATGTGAGCATAAAGAAGATCAACAACAAAAAAACAAGGTCCGACATAGAGGCCATGCTGAAGCTTGCATTTCGCTTATTTCTTGTTTGAATAGCCATGTCAAAAAGTTTATTTGTTTCTAGCGGGCAGGTTCGTGCAATACATCCATAAATTCTGTCGCTCTGGCTTCAAGCAGATATACAACTTTGTCGATGCGCGAAACAAGGATGTTGTAGAAGATAAAAGCCAAAATACCTACGATCAGGCCACCAACTGTTGTAATCATCGCCTGATAAATACCTGATGACAGCAATGCTATATCTATGTTGTTGCCTGCCATTGACATATCATAAAATGCCTTAATCATCCCAATGACGGTTCCCAAGAATCCCAGCATAGGAGCAGCACCCGAAATGGTTGCAAGTCCGGCAACACCTTTCTCAAGCTTACTCACTTCAAGTTTACCAACATTTTCGATAGCCGCATTAATATCATTCAGTGGTTTACCTATTCGCGAAAGCCCCTTTTCTATCATTCTGGCGTTAGGTGTCGGATTGTTCCGACAGAGGGCAAGTGCCGCGTCCAGCTTGCCTGCATGAATATATTCGCGAATGTTGTTCATAAAATTGCGGTCGCTTTCGGCTGCTCTGGAAATAACCAGATAACGCTCGATAAAAACATATACTGCAATGATGGAAAATACCGCAAGAACAGCCATGATCCAACCACCTTTCATCGCAAGTTCGACCACAGACAAGCTTATTTCACCTTCAGCAGCTGCATCTGCCAGACCTGCACCGCTCAGGTCGTTGCTAACCGTTTGTGCAAACAAAAACAATTCTGTCATACGTTCAAATTTTGTATAAAATTATTCTTTATTCCAAAGCTACCATCCAAACTTTCGGACTGTTGTAAACAAACCGCTGTTAACAATAACTTACATCTTCGAAAAATATTTCGTTCTTACCTTTAAGACTTAAACCGTGAAAACAAATTGTCATCAAGGTATATTGCAATAACCCTGCCATTCAGGTATAATTGGTTTTGTTTATAGTAACAAATTAGTGGGTTACATAATCGGAAAACATTGAAGCGAGTCTTTCGTATAATAATTATGGAAGGTGAATTGTGCCGGCACAGCTATCAGATCCGGCTCCCGTAACGGACTTATATACATTCGTTATTCCCTTCCAGCGAAGCAATCCAAGGAAAGCAAAAACCAATGCCTCCTTGAAATCTATCAAAACAGGATCAGGCACTTCTATTCTATGCGGAGTGTGTGTTTTTATCCTTTCGATGAGAAAATTATTTCTGGCACCACCGCCCGTAATCAATACATCTGATGAATCGGAAAGCGTCATCAGTGACTGCGCAATTTGAAAGGCCATATGCTCTGTGTAAGTCCGCAGCAAGTCCTTGACTGCAATTTTGTATGACTGTAGCAAAGGAATCACATCCGACTCCACCCATTCGCGTCCCAGCGATTTCGGAATAGAGCGCTGATAATAATCGAGTTGATTAAGCTTCTCCAGTAAAGATTTATCCGGCTTTCCTGCAGAAGCCAGCGCTCCGCCTGGATCATAAGTATAGCCTTCCTGTGCGGCCAGATAATCAAGAATCTGGTTGGCCGGGCAAATATCATATGCCAGTCGGGCTCCAAAGGAATCATCGAACGATACATTAGCAATGCCGCCAATATTGATACAGGCGTCATAAGCTGAAAACAGCAGTTTGTCACCAACAGGAACCAATGGCGCTCCCTGCCCTCCTTTCAGCACATCTTCGGACCTGAAATCATTAATCACCATGACGCCAGTCAAATCGGCTATCCTGTTGCCATCTCCTATCTGAAGTGTCACGCCTTCCTCAGGTTTGTGAAAAACAGTATGTCCATGCGATGCAATCAGTTCAGGACAAATGTGAAATTTATCCATAAAAAGCTTCACTTCTCTTCCGATAAACGTACCATAATCCAGGTGTAGATCATGCAACTCCGATGATCCGGCATAAAAGGCATCGCTGAGCCTTTTGCGCCAGAATGACGGGTATGCGATACATTCAGTATGTTGAATATCAAATTTCCATTGAAGATGATCTTTCCAAAACACAACGTATGCAATATCAAGTCCATCCAAAGAACTGCCTGACATGAGACCGATTACAGTATGGGGTTGCTCCATAATATAGGTTATCTGAAGAACCGTTCATTTCTCATTGATGAAATCAAGCATTTCGAGCCTTATTCCGCGCGAACCCTTTATTAAAACATGTGTTCCGGTCCATGAAAATTCCCTCAATGCATTATTTAATTCGTGAACATCACGGAATACCGGAAAACCATATGAACCGGCTGCTACAGCAAACTCGGTGCCTACAAGGTACACTTCAGTGATTCCCATGGTTATTAGCAGATCAAGTATGGCTTTGTGTTCATGCTGACTATCTTCGCCAAGTTCGAGCATATCTCCCAGCACGACGACAGGTCTGCTGCAGCCCAATGATGCCAGATTGCATATTGCGGCCGACATGCTGACCGGATTGGCATTGTAGGCATCCATGATAATATTGAATCCGTCTTTTGTAATCAATTGCGAACGGTTGTTTGAAGGTTGATAAGATTCAACTGCAGCATTGATAAGTTCTGGTTCAACCTCGAAAAAATGCCCTACAGCAACTGCTGCCAACAGGTTATCAAGATTATAGATGCCGATAAGACTGGTTTGGATTGTAAATGTCACAGCCGAGTCGGGTATCTGCCATTGAAAATGTACAAACGGGTTTGCCTTGACTAATGTTCCGCGAATCCCGGAATGTGCTGTTTTGCTGTAGGAATATTGCTTTATCCCCTGAGCATGTTTCGCCAGCAGGGCATCATCCATATTCAGAAAAACCATACCACCGGTTTCTTTGATAAAACGGTACAATTCAGTTTTTGCCTGGATAACACCCTCAATACCGCCAAATCCTTCGAGATGTGCCTTGCCGATATTGTTGATCAATCCAAAATCAGGTCGTGCAATTCTGCTCAAAAAGTCAATTTCACCAACATGGTTTGCCCCCATTTCAACAACTGCTATTTCGGTTTCCTGCTTGATTCGAAGCAATGTTAACGGAACACCAATATGATTGTTCAAATTGCCGGAAGTAGAAACCACGTTGAACTTTTTAGCAAGAACTCTGGTTATCAACTCCTTGGTCGTAGTTTTCCCATTCGATCCGGTGATACCGATTACCCGGGCAGGGCATTGCATGCGGTGAAAGGTTGCCAACTGCTGCAATGATGTGAGAACATCATCCACAATAAATACCCCGGGAGTGTTACAAAGGGCAGGGTCGTCTGCAATTGCAAGCAAAGCGCCTTGCTGAAGAGCTGACCGTGCGAATTGATTTCCATCATGATGTTCACCTTTCAACGCAAAAAAAAGACAATCTTTAGAAATCTTTCTTGAATCGGTTGACACGCCTGATGAGGCGAGAAAAACAGAGTGAAGTTGAATTAATTGATCTTGATTCATTGAACAAAAATAAAACAAAAAAACCTCAGCATTCAAGGAAGCTGAGGTTTTCAAACACCTTCACTAAAGGCTTATTTGGCGCTGCCTAAAGGGCTTCCTACTTTGTTCATGGCACAGCGGAAACCGATTGAAGAAGAGGCTTCATCTTCATTGAGGAATCTTCTGACGCCGGGACTCATAAAATATGCCCTGTCAGCCCAGGAGCCGCCTTTATAAACTCTGGATTTATCACTTATAAGCGTTGTAACGCCATAATCATACATTTTCTCAGTTGAACTCGGATCATCAACACCACTGAGCCAGTCGCTCTGGATAGTCGACATATAGTCGCCATCGGCATAGTTCACAACATTACCTTTGCGGTAATTTTTGCGATTTGCTGCTTCTTCGGGTGTAACTTCGGTATACCGCATACGTCCGAGTGAATCTTTCTGGGCCAGGAATCCATCTGCATCCTTGGCTTTATTCACAAATATGTTTCCGCGGAACGGATTGTAGTCATGTACATCTTCAAACGAAAGCGGCCTGTAGATATCCAACACCCATTCGGCTACGTTGCCGGCCATGTTATAGAGGCCGTAATCATTGGGCCAATATGAGCCAACTGGTGCAGGCAGGTCAGCACCATCATTCAGGTTTCCTGCAACGCCCATATAATCTCCGGGGCCTCTTTTGAAGTTAGCAACAAAGCTGCCATAATATCTGCGGTCATCTGTTCTGAGACCATCACCATTCCAGGGATAAACCCTGCGTTCTACAACCCTCTCATAAAGTGTGTTTCCAACGAGTCCGAGTGCTGCATATTCCCATTCGGCTTCGGTGGGCAGACGGTAGCGGGGGACCATCAGGCCGTCTTCAAAGCGGACATTACGGACACCAGACCCACTGGGATCAAGATCCTCTTTGCCTTCCTTGATGAGTCCTTCATACTGTCCGGCAAGATATGCTTCTGTATTAAAGTTGTTCTCATTTTTCTGATCAGGATCAAAATCAAGCACTCCAGCTCTGATCAGCAGATTTTCGTTAACTCTGTCTGTCCTCCAGTTCGCATAATCATTGGCTTGTAACCAACTTACACCAACCACAGGATAGTCATGATAAGACGGATGGCGGAAATAGATCTCAACCAATGGCTCATTGTAGGCCAACCGGTTGCGCCACACCAATGTATCAGGCAGGGCCTTTTGTACTACTGCAGGGTAATCTTGTCCGAAAACCCTGTTTAACCAGTATATATACTCAAGGTATGCTACATTACTGACTTCAGTCTGATCCATGTAGAATGAAGAAACGGTTACTCTGCGGGGCATATTGTTCCAGTCATACATCAGATCCTCGTAGGTTCCGCCCATGACAAAAGTTCCGCCCTCAATAGCGATGAGACCGGGAGCCGTAATCTGCTCCTTCGACTGTGCAACTTCAAATCCGCCAGATTTGGGATCATTATACTTCCAACCTGTTGTAGGCGAAACAGCTTTTTTGTTGCAGGAACTTATGACTGCTGCAGAGGCAAGCAGCATGGCAACTGTTAGTAATTTGTTGATTCTGAACATTTTTATTTACGTTTTGAAAATAATGTTAGATTTTTAATAACTAAAAAGAGGGTGAATTTATTGCCCTGATGCGTCTTCTTGACGGTTCTTTATATACACAGAACTCCCATGCAAAAGAAATTTCATGAGCACCCCCGCTGGCGCCACCTAGTTTTGACATGGTGTAATCATAGCTGTAGCCAAACCTGAAGTTGTCGTAATGAAGTCCAACCAGAATGATTGCAGCATCAGCATTATCAAAATTATGTCTGAACCAGGTGCCAATGACAAATGGATACTTGTTCACATATAAACCGAAGTTCAACTGCTGAAATTTTCCCTGCTGCTGGTATAATATGTTTGGCTGAAGCATGATGTCGCCCTGATAATAGCCTCCGAAGGTGCCTTCGGTGGCATTGATCATGGTACCGGCATGCGCAGTAATCTTCATCGGCATTTTGTTTTCCGAGTTATCATAAAATGACAAATCGGGCTCGGTCAGGTGATCAACACCAACACCAACAAAAAGTTTGTCAAGATATCCCATCATAAGACCAGCACCGAAATCTATTGCTGTTACGTTTGTCTTGGAAGGTGGTGTCTCACTGCTGATATCAGAAATCTGGCCTGTAGTAGGATTAATCTGGTCGGCAAATATAAATTTGTTCCAATCCAGTTTCTCCTGATAGTAGGCCCCTTTGACGCCAAAGCTAACCACAACAGGCTCACTTACTTTCAAATTGTAGGCATAGTAGCCTCCGACTGATGTTCTGTTGTAGGCTCCGTCACCCTGCTGATCGTTCATAAACATTAGACCGATACCGCTGTTGATTCCCGGAATACTTTGATCGTAACTTGCAGCATAAGTTATGAATGCATTGCTTAGTGAAGGCCATTGATTCCTGTAGTTCAGATGAATCCTTCCGCATTCAGTGGACCCGGTAAGCGCCGGATTCAAAAAAAGAGGATTCGCATAAAACTGAGAAAAGGCCGGGTCTTGCGCAAATAGCCGGTTTGTAACCCCGGCCATCAATAAGCAAAAGATGATAATAACAAACTTTTTCAACATTGATCTGTTATAGTTTTGGTTGCGAAATGGCGTACAATGATACAACGATTTTCATTACGAAATAACATTTGTTTAAGAAAAACTTCTCACAGCAATATTTTCCGGAGGATTTCGTTGATAGACTCAAAGCAGTTGGTGTCGAAACATTTTTTTGTTGCAATTATGTTTAAGCAAAAATTGCTACGTTTGTAGAGCCAGCTTAAAACAAAACCAGTTATTCATTCAGGTCTGAGGATCGAATTATTGGCAAGAAATAACAACCACCACACCATGAAATTATCATTATTGTTGTTTTCTGTACTGTTATTATCGGGCATCGCTCATGCACAGGAAGTTTTATATACTGGTAAGTACAAGATAGAATGGTCAGAACCGGACAGCCTGAAGATGGATGGCTATGAAACTACTTCAAGGCTTAATTTTATTGGTGCCTCATTTGACCTGTACGACTCAAGAACTCCTTTGTTCCATATCCAGCTTGATGTTCACGATGAACATCTGAAAGCCGAATTAGTACTTGATGATCTGGTAACCGAATTAGTCCCTGAGAGGGAACAAGAAATCGCCAAACAAATTTCTGTGGGGAACACCTTTATATATACGTACAACATCAGCCGCACACGCGACCGTATTGTCCTCAACATATTTGTCACACCACTGAGGTTTATCCAGAAGGAGAACAAAACCGAAAGGCTGATTTCATTTACAGCCAACATTAAACTCAGTCCGGATAATAAGAGAGAAAATACAACTGCCGTAAAATATGCCACACAATCAATTCTGGCAACAGGTAACTGGCATAAATTCAGGATCAGCAAAACCGGCATGTATCGTATCGGATACTCTGAACTTCAGGCTCTGGGAATTAATCCGGCAACGGTCAATCCCAGAAACATCCGTATTTTTGGCAATGGTGGAGCTCCTTTGCCCGAAAAAAATAATGAACCCAGAATTGATGACCTCGCAGAGATCCCGATTCAGGTTGTGGGCGAAGAAGACGGAAAATTCGATCAGAATGATTACGTCCTTATGTTTGCTGAAGGGCCATTGACATGGAAATACAATCCCTTTAACGGATACTTTTACCACAGGAACAACTATTATGACGATTATAGTTATTATTTCATAACATCCGACCTTGGCTCCGGCAAACGTATACAGATTCAAAATCACACGGGCAACACCGAAACTGTTGTGAATGATTTTCTTGATTATGCCTTGCATCAGGACGACTTGTATAACCTCACAAACACAGGACGAACCTGGTATGGTGAGTTGTTTGATGTTACCCTCGAACGAACTTTTACTTTTCCTTTTTCCAATGTAAATTCCTCCAAAGAGGCATTTGTTGTAAGTGAAGTAGCATCAAGAAACTTTAATCCGGCAGTTTTTGTTTTCGATGCCAATGGCGAACAGAAAGCTTCACTGAATATGGAGACAACAACCCAAACGGGATACAGCTTCGCCAAAGACAAAAGAACCGAGTTTAAGTTTATTCCATTATCCGGAAATCAGGAGATAAAGCTCAGATATCAGCGAAGCGTCTCATCATCAAGAGGATGGCTCGACTATATCAGCATAAATTTATGGCGTCAGCTATATTTTGACGGTCCTCAGCTGCAATTCAGAAATCCACAGGCTGTGCTCATAGGCGGCACAAATAGGTTTACCATAAGTGGTGCTGGTCAGCAAGTGCGTGTATGGGACATCACCATACCCACTAATCCCTTTCAGGTGCAAACAAATGTACAAGACAACAACCTTAGTTTTCTCTCTCCTTCCGACTCAATCAGGCAGTTTATTGCTTTTGACGGAAGTTCATTTATGACCGTTGAACCATTAGGAAAAGTGGACAATCAGAACCTTCATGGTCTGCGTAACATTGATTATGTAATTATCAGTCATTCTGACTTTATCGAAGAGGCGAACAGGCTCGCAGATTTTCACCGCACCCGAAGCGGACTGAATGTTTTTGTAACCACTCCTCAACCCATCTATAACGAATTTTCGAGCGGGGCTCAGGACATCACAGCCATTCGAGATTTCATGCGTATGCTTTACAAAGACAGCAGCCCCGGAAAACAAATCCGTTACTTGCTTCTTTTTGGTGACGCTTCATTTGATTACAAGGATATTTTACCCGGCAACAGCAATTACGTACCCACCTGGCAGTCGCTTCCCTCATTGAATATTGTAAGCTCAATTGCTTCTGACGATTACTACGGCTATCTGGATGACGGTGAAGGAGGCAATACGGCTGACCTGCTTGATATTGGAATAGGCAGACTACCTGTCAGCAGTATTGAAGAGGCACGACAAATGGTTGACAAAGTGTTCCACTATACCAGTTCATCAGACAAAGTGCACGGTCCCTGGCGAAACATGATCACTTTTGTTTCAGATGACAGTGATGGGAACCTGCACCTCAGTGATGCCGAATATCTTTACAGACAAATAGATTCAACTGTCAGGGCAATAAATTTCGATAAAATTTATCTTGACGCCTACCAGCAAATTGCAACACCATCAGGCCAGAAAGCTCCTGATGTAAATAATGCCATAAACAAAAGGATGGACAAAGGCACGCTGATCATAAACTATTCCGGACATGGCGGAGAAGTTGGCTGGGGGCACGAGAGATTTCTGGAAATCGCTGATATCAATGGATGGACTAATTATGACAATATGCCTGTGTTTATTACAGCTACCTGTGAATTCAGCCGCTATGACGATGCGCAGCGAACCTCCGCAGGCGAAATGGTAATACTGAATCCCAAAGGCGGTGCAATTGCCATGTTTACAACGGCCCGCGCAACCTATGCGTCTGCTAACCGGATATTAAATCTTGCCATTTTCAAAGATAACCTGTTCTCGAAAAACAATGGAGAGTATCCTCGTTTTGGTGATGTAATCCGGCGATCAAAACTCAGAGGCGATGCGAACGACAGAAAGTTTGTGCTGCTTGGTGATCCTGCCCTGCAACTGGCGTTGCCACATAACAAAGTGATAACTACACATATCAATGGAAACCCAATTGGACAACAACCCGACACCCTGAAAGCTCTGGATGTGGTCACGATCAAAGGGTATGTTGCTGATGACAACGGAACTGCTCTGTCACAATACAATGGAGTCCTCTATACCACTGTTTTTGACAAAGCCTCAGAGATCAGCACAAAAGGAGATGAAAACGGATATCCACAAGAATTCTATCTGTTCAACAGCATCATATACAACGGTAAGGCTGAGATAACTGACGGCTCTTTTGAGTTCTCATTTATGCTTCCCAAAGATATCGCCTACACATACGGACCCGGAAGAATCAGTTATTATGCCACAGACCTGAATTCGGATGCAGCCGGATACCACGAAAACATTGTTATCGGAGGCTTCAACGAAAACAGCACATCTGATGATCAGGGACCATTGATTCGTTTGTTTATCAACGATACTACTTTTGTCCCGGGTGGCATGACCAACGAAAACCCCATACTACTTGCTTATATTGATGATGAAAACGGAATCAACACAACAGGAACGGGCATCGGACACGACATTGTTGCCACCCTTTCAGGAGCCACCAGTTCAACTACGGTAATCAACGAATTCTATGAGGCAGAAATAAACCGTCAGGCCAGCGGAAGTATTCGTTACCCATTCAGAAACCTGAAACCAGGTCATCATAGCCTGAAACTTAAGGTTTGGGACGTATTTAACAATTCATCCGAAGCCACCATCGATTTTGTTGTTGTACCGGGCAATTCGATCAAGCTTGAAAACCTGATTAACTTCCCGAATCCTTTCAGTGAACGAACGAGTTTTGTTTTTAACCACAACCAGACAGGAAAGGAACTATCAGTTGAGTTAATTGTTTATGATCTTACGGGGCGCACCATTACAAAAATAACCCGCAATATCACCCCATCTGCTTTCCGCTCTGAACCCATTGACTGGGATGGGCGCACAGCACAAGGTGATTTAGTGGGCAAAGGTTTGTATCTTTACCGTCTGAAAGTGACTACCGAAGATGGTATGGTGGGTGAAATACAATCAAAATTGATCTATATGCCTAATTAATCTGGCCATGAAAACATTTAACCTTCATAACATAATCCTTCTGATCGTACTGGTTGCTTTCACCATAATCAGTAATCGGGTTATTGGCCAGCACGAAAATCTGACTCCTGAACCTGTGGAATTCACTATTCACTGGTCTGCTGATCAATATATCCGATCAAATAATGGACAAACATTCAGAATACCTGAGTTCACCGGTTCCATTCTGATAGCTGAAACAGGTAGTTTGCCCGTTTTTGAGGCAATTTTGCCGAACGGATCGGGATTGAAAATAACTGATGTTCAACTGGATATTCTTGAAACCGACCTTATTCCGATTGACAGAGCAAACCCATACGCTGATGAAGACCTTATTGGAAACGAATTCCGGGTTTATCTGCCGGGTGAAACCGGAAATCATTCACTGCTCATTGTTCCAATGCGCAAAAACGGACATAACCTTGAACGGCTTCGACACTTTCTGATACATTTTCGCACCTTACCTGTTTTTGAGTTAAAAGCTGAAGAACCAACTCCTGCTTACGCTTCCGAGTCGGTGCTGAACAAGGGTATCTGGTACAAAATGGCCGTAAACCAACAAGGAATCCATCGAATAAGCTATGATCAGTTAACTGCAATAGGGATTTTACCTGCCTCAATTGATCCGCGAAACATCCGCATCTACGGAAACGGCAATGGAATGCTACCTGAGTCAAACACACGTGACCGTATTGATGACTTGAAAGAAAATGCAATTTATGTACACGGGCAGGAAGACAACGTTTTCGACCCAACAGATTATATCCTTTTCTATGCTGAAGGACCCGTTGAATGGCCATACAATATTTTTAACGGACGTTTCGAGCATCAGGTAAACCTTTTTAGCGACACCCTTTATTATTTTCTTACTGTAGCTGACACACCCGGACTAAGGTTGCAACAAAAAAACCAGGCAACAGGTCAGGTCACCCGCGAAACAGAAAAATTTGTTGATATGGCACACCATGAGCAGGAATTGGAAAACCTATTGCTCAGCGGAAAAGAATGGTTTGGTGAAAGCTTCGATAATACAGACAGTGAGAAAATCTTCTTGTTCAGTTTTCCGGACATACTGTTCTCTGAGCCTGTCTACTTTCAAATACAATATATCGGCAGATCCGTCACAGAAGATGTAGCTTACAGTGTGTGGATCAACGACAGTCTGGTTATCGATCAGGATGTAATGACGAAACTGCTTGTCAATCAGTCGACCTTTGCCCGCGAAAGCACCAAAACATTGACATTTTTCCCACAAAGCCCTGACATCGAAATAAAGGTCAGGTTCCATGCCAACGATATAGGGTCCAGAGGATGGCTGAACTATATCAGGTTGAATGCCTGGAGAAACATTACCTTCAGAGGCGGGCAGCTCGAGTTCAGGGACTACACTGTTATCGGCGATGGAAACATCACCCGGTTCACAGCAAATGCAACATCGAACAACTATGATTTATGGGAGATCACTGATCCCCTCAGGCCTGTCAAACATACTTTTACTAAATATCAGGGTGGTTTTGAGTTTGTTGCACACACCGACAGTTTGCGGACTTATATCATTCATGAACCGGATGCATATCATAGCATTCTCGGAGCACAGCAGATTCCCAATCAAAATCTGCACGGAATTACCGACTGTGATATGCTGATCATCTGTCATCCCGACTTTCTTGAGCAGGCGATTGAATTATCAGAAATACATTTTCTGGATGAAGGTTTGATCAGCAGAGTGGTAAACCTCAAGGATGTATACAATGAGTTTGCATCTGGTGTGCCTGATGCAACAGCTATTCGCGACTTTGCCCGGATGCTTCATTTGAGGACCAACGGAGGGATGCGCTACCTGCTGCTGTTTGGCGATGCATCTTATGATTATAAAAACCGCCTTGACGAGAACACAAATTTTGTTCCGACATACCAGTCGAAAAATTCTCTGACACAAACAGGAAGTTTTGTGAGTGATGATTTCTTCGGATTGCTCGGATACGATGAAGGTTTTAATATGACAGGTGCTGTTGATCTTGGCATCGGCAGACTCCCTGTGCGAACAGCCGAAGAAGCCGCCTCAATGGTCGGAAAAATACGCTCCTATCTGAGCAATACCAAAGAAGTAATGCAGGGATGGCGAAACGAGATTCTGTTCGTTGCAGACGATCAGGACAACAACCTGCACCTTGATCAGGCTGAGTCGTTGTCCAAAGTAGTTGATACAGCCAGAAACGTACTGAATATAAAAAAACTCTACCTCGACAATTACCAGCAGGTATCAGTGCCTGGAGGTCACCGCTATCCTCAAGCCAATACCAAATTGATTGACCTGATCAGCAAAGGACAACTTATTGTTAACTATACTGGTCACGGCGGAGTAAACGGGCTTACAGATGAGCGCGTATTCCCGGTGAATGACATTATCGGGCTTTCAAATTATAATCAATTGCCGCTATTCATAACAGCAACCTGCGAATTCAGTCGTTTCGACGACCCACATTTCGAATCAGCAGGTGAAAAACTCATCCTTAACCCCAGAGGCGGTGCTGTTGCCCTGATGACCACAACCCGTTTAGCCTGGGCACATTCAAACTTTGCGCTGAACAAGAAACTGTATGAAGCCATGTTTAGCAGCAACAATCCGCAGCTGCCCCGTTTGGGTGATGTGATGCGTGCAAGCAAAAACCCGCCAAGTTCTTCCGTCTATAATTTTGTTTTGCTTGGTGACCCGGCTCTTCGCCTTGTATCTCCTGTCAAAAGAGTTGTTACAACAACATTCAATTCAATACAGGCCGGTCTCGAGCCCGACACCATAAATGCCATGTCACATGTAAAAATAAGCGGTAAGATTGTGCTAACTAACGGCCAGACAGATGTTGGCTTCAACGGATACCTGTATCCAAAGGTATTTGACAAGAAATCGATCTACCGTACTCTCGGAAACGACAACAACAGTCAGCCAGTGAACATTTCCTACTTTGACAAATTATTGTATCAGGGACAAATAAGTATTGTTAACGGTGAGTTTAGTTTTGAATTCATGTTGCCTAAAGATATCAGCTTTCAATACGGATCAGGCCGGATAAGCTATTATGCAGTTGATACAGTTCGTTTCACCGATGCTTCGGGTGTTTATCAAAACCTAATTGTCGGTGGCACCGATGAAGAAATTGTTCCCGACCAAAACGGGCCAAATGTTGGACTTTATATCAATGATTTTTCTTTTAAAACAGGAGGTTTAATCAGCGACAATCCTGTTTTAATCGCCCGACTGGCCGATCCGCAGGGAATAAACCATTTGGGAAATATCATCGGCCGCGACATCACACTCACAATAAATGACGAAGCTAATAACAAGTATATTCTCAACGAATACTATTTCCCTGATAAAGATAGCTATACGGATGGCACAGTACTATTCCCAATGAACGGACTTCCTCAGGGGAAACATACTGTCCGTTTGAAAGCCTGGGATCTGCATAATAATTCCACAGAAGCAGAAACCTGGTTTGTTTTGGATGAACTGGCTCCTTTAAATCTTTCGGGTTTAATGAATATTCCCAATCCATTTACTGATGAAACATCCTTCAGGTTTAACCACAACAAACTGAATGGACAGTTTGACATAATCATCGATATTTTCAGGATTGACGGGCAATGGGTTGCCAGCCTCGAAGGGCGCGTGAACAGTGCCGGCGGACAATCGGATCAGTTATTTTGGAATGGCAGAGACCACAAAGGCAATTTGCTTCCCGGAGGATTGTACATTTACAGGTTGACAGCTAAAGATAAAAATGGGGTATCAGGAATCCTCAACAGTAAATTAATCATCAGCCGCTAAACAAAATGTTCATATTCAGGCAACAATATATTTCATGATTATTCGTTAGTTTTGCGCACCCAAAAAAGTAATATCAAAATTAAAATATGAAGTTTAAATTCTTTATCGCAGCCTTACTGATCATTTCAGGATCAATGATGCAGGCCCAGAATTACGGGAATCTTTCAGGCAGGAACTCCGGGCTGAATGTGATCACCACCGCTGTACCCTTTTTGATGATTGCACCAGATGCCCGCGCAGGTTCAATGGGCGATGCCGGTGTTTCAAGTGAGCCCGATGTATACTCCATGCACTGGAATCCCGCTAAATTTGCCGAAATCAAAAGTGACTTAAGCATCGGGCTGGCCTATAGCCCCTGGCTCAGAAACCTTGTTCCGGATATCAATCTGGCTTATGTAGCAGGAGCCAAAAGAATCGATGACATGTCTACCGTTGCTGCTTCATTGAGGTTTTTTACACTTGGCGATATTTTCTTTACCAATGATGGTATCACAGGAGTCTACTACAGACCAAGTGAGTGGGCATTTGACGCCACCTATGCAAGAAAACTCACCGACAACCTCTCAGGTGCTGTTGCCGGTAGGTTTATATACTCAAACTTAACCCTCGGACAGAATGTTCAGGGTGCAGAAACAACTGCCGGCATTTCGGTTGCGGCCGACGTGGCAGTCTACTGGCAAAAGAATGTTAATTGGTTCAGCGATATCGGATCCAATTTTGCCTGGGGTATCAACATTTCCAATATCGGAAACAAAATGGGCTACAGCAAATCGAGCATCAAAAAGGATTTTATCCCTACCAACCTCAAAATGGGACCAACGCTAACACTTGAGCTCGACGACTATAACAAAATGGCTTTTTCAATTGATATCAACAAACTGCTCGTCCCCTCTCCCCCGCGGATATTGCTCGACAGCAATGCCAGACCCATTCTTGATAACTCAGGAAACTTCATCATCCAGGATGGTAAATCAAACGAGGTCTCGGTTGTAGGAGGCATGCTTCAGTCATTCTACGATGCGCCTGATGGCTTTGGTGAGGAAATGCGTGAACTTAGTTTTAGCGTAGGCACCGAATATTGGTATAACGATGTTTTTGCACTCAGAGGAGGATTTTTTTATGAGGATCAAACCAAAGGAAACCGTAAATTCTTTACACTTGGAGCCGGTTTGAAGTATAGTGTTTTCGGTCTCGACTTTTCCTACCTTATCCCTGTCGACAGCCGTAACAATCCTCTTCAAAATACACTCAGATTTGCCCTTACCTTTGATTTCGATGCCTATGCTTCAGCAAATAAAAAATAGTTTATAAACTATTCAATACCAAAGGCTGAATCAGAAAGATTCAGCTTTTTTTTGCAATTAAAGAAAAGATTCCGTCCGGATATGGTGTTCTTATCTTTGATAGTCAAAGAATTTTTGCATTTTTAACAGCATAACCATAACAGCATAAAGTGATTCTCATGAACTTTGTGCAATTACAATTTGTTTAAGGCAACAACAATGTTCGTCGAATGAAAAATTTACTGATTGTCATTGTTCTGACCAATCTGGCGATTCACCTAAACGGTCAAAGCAAATTTGAAAAAGAGGTTCGTGTTCAGGAAAAATTCGTGCCAGAACAAGCCCGGAATTTTGTGAGACAACTTGAGCCGGACTCCCGTGTGAAGTGGTACCGCGAAACCGGTTTCAATCAGATTTCTTTCGAAGCAAAGACCAAAATAAACAAAAAGCTTCACAGCATTGAATTTGCTGCTGACGGCTCATTCGAGGATGTCGAAGTAGTCATTAAAGACGAGGAAGTTCCGGTAGAAGTTTATGAAAATATTGTTCAATACCTGCACGAAAAGCATGAAAAGCAAAAAGTTTTAAAATTACAGGTTCAATATTCGGGAAACGAAAGCCTGGTAATTGAATCGGTAAAAAACAATACTATCGTTAAAGGAATTACAGTGCGCTATGAAGTTGTTGTATCGACCAGATCTGAAGGAGAATATGAAATGGTTGAATACCTGTTTACTGATCATGGCTTCTTTATTAAAAGTGCAGGGATTGTCATGCAAAACTCCGACAACATCGAATTCTGAGATGAAAGCAGCGGTTATATCCTTCTTCGCAATCGTATTGCTGTTCTTTAACGGTATGGCGCAAAATCAGGTTCAGATTGGACTGCTTCCTGCATTGAATATCACAAAAAAACTTCCGCGCGACTGGTCGATTCATGCCAAAGCAGAAAGCAGACAAAAAATATATCATGAAGCATCTGCCTTTGAATACCTGCTTACTGACCTTTCACTTATAGCTGCCCGCAAAGTGAGTCTGAATACCACCATCGGAGCCGGTTACCAGCTCAGATCAGAGCCGGGAAGCACAAGTCACCGTGCCATTCAGCAAATTTCCCTTGTGCGGCGTTACAGCGGCATGAGGCTATCGCACAGGCTTGCGGCAGATCAAACCTTTGAAACAGCCGAGGACTCTGAATTCAGATTTCGTTACAGGGCATCAGCAGATTTCCCGCTTCAAGGCCAGGCCATCGATCCGGGAGAGTTCTACCTTAAAGCAAACAATGAGTACCTCTACTCATGGACTATCAGCGACCAGGACCTGGAAATCAGACTTGCCAGCTACTCAGGTTATGCTGTTGGCTCCAACGGAAAAATCGAGTTGGGGATAGAATACAGAGTAGACTCTTTTCTGGACAACAACACCAGAAACCGTATCTGGATCGCAATTAATTTCTTTCATTCCATCTGAAAGACAGTAACGTTCAGCCAATAATAGCTTCTTTCCGTCTATCTCCGGGTACTCGATCATCTTACATGCTCGTCTGAAGGGTTGCGATTCATTGTTGAGCCAACATAATTACTGTAGAAATTAATTTTATTAAACTTATTTTTAACTTATTTAATATTCTACTTGACTTAATTTATTTATTCTGTATCTTTGCAAAAATAATTAACACAGATAATGATCAAACAACTCCCACTGATTTGTCCCAGCTGCAGTCATGGACTAGCGGTAAAAAGTTTGATTTGTGAGCGTTGCTCCACAACTATCGAAGGGTTGTTTACATTACCGGCTATCACCCGGCTATCGGCAGATGAACAACAATTTATTCTGGACTTCGTCAAAGCAAGCGGCAGTCTTAAGGAAATGGCAAAACACCTCAACCTTAGTTATCCTACTGTCAGAAACATGCTTGATGATCTGATTAAAAGAATTACAGTTGCAGAAAAATCACACACTCTACAACCATGAACAAGACCAGACAACTTTTAACCAACCCATTTGTTACCATTGCCGGAGCTAAAGCACTAATATACGGACTTGCGGCCTTGGTACTGACCTCAATAACAGGATACTTCTGGCAAACAAGGTTCGACGGAGTACTAGATATTCATTTCGGAATACAGCATCCTTATCATATCTATCTGTTCGATTTGGTTATCAGTTATGTGACTTTGGCTCTTGTCCTTTACTTAGCAGGACTTATATTTTCAAGATCAGGTATCAGAATGATTGATGTTGCCGGTACTGTAGCCTTGGCAAGAGCACCTTTGCTGCTTGCACCACTTGCAAATACATTCAGCCATTCGGAAGCTATGTCCGAATACATGTCGGGAATGTTCGCAGGTGATGAAATTGCCCCGCCCGAATTCTGGCAAAGTGCATTGTTTGGTTTGAGCACACTCATAATAATCGCCCTTACCATTTATGTTATAATACTTTCCTACAGAGCATTCAGCATCTCTGTAAATCTGAAAGGCAACAGAGCTGTCCTGATCTTTATCATGGGCATTCTGGTTTCAGAAGTTGTTTCAAAGATTTTGATTCACAATTTTATTCACCCAATATTTTAATACAATGAAAATTCGAGCCACTCAAACAGGCGGGTTAGTACTTTATGCACTTATAGCCGCCATAGTATTTATCGTCATCATGCATTTTACCATCAGGGAAAACAGCAGCCTTTTACCTGTTCTGGTTGTTTTACCCATTTTGATTGTTACTCTTCTGTTTTTTTATCGTATTGTTATTGAGGCTGATGAAAAAGAAATCAGGTTCAGCATGGGCATCGGCTGGTTGACGAAATCATATCCGATGGCAAACATTGATTCGTGCACAGTTGTGAGAAACAAATGGTGGTATGGCTGGGGCATCAGATATTTCCCCGGAGGTATTCTATATAATGTTACAGGATTTCAGGCGATCGAATTAAAATTCAAGGACCGCAAATCAGTTGTACGTTTGGGAACCAGCAGACCTGAAGAACTGTGTCGTTTCATCGAAAAAAGAATAAAGCAATGAAAAAGATTCAAATTATTTTGGTTTTCTATGTATATCTGTTCTCTAATGCTGCCTTTTCTCAGGGAACAGATCCTTTTGTCGGCAGTTGGTCGGGAAAACTGAGTTTTCAGGGCCAGAGCCTTCGTATGGTTTTTCATATCAATATTGATGAGGAAGGTAGGCACAAAGCCAAAATCGACAGTCCGGACCAGGGTGCCTTCGGGCTTCCCGTGCAGCAATGTCTGATCGACAGCAACAGTATTACACTAAAACTTCCAAATCTGATGGCATCTTTCGAAGGAGTTTTGACACATCAGGATACCATAGTTGGAAGTTGGAAACAGGCTGGCCTGGCATTCGATCTGATTTTGGGCCGCGAGGAAGGCAAAACAGCGCGTCAGTCAAGACCCCAGGAGCCAAAAGGGGAAAAGCCCTACTCCACTCAAGAGGTTATAATCCATCAGCCTGCCGGTAATTTTTATCTTGCCGGAACATTAGTCATACCGGAGGGCAAGGGGCCATTTCCTGCTGCCGTTCTGATCAGTGGTTCAGGACCTCAAAACAGGGACGAAGAGATCATGGGACATAAACCTTTTCTGGTTTTGGCTGATTTTCTTGCCCGAAACGGCATCATGACGCTCCGTTACGATGACAGGGGAATCGCTTCCTCAGAGGGAGATTTTGCGACTGCAACTACTTTCGACTTCACTGATGATGCCCTTGTTGCTTTTGACTTCTTGAAAAATCACAGCTTGGCCGATGCCAACGTCTGCGGAATGATCGGCCACAGCGAAGGAGGCATGATCACTCAGGTGGCAGCATCACGTAATAACGACATTAAATTTGTAGTAATGATGGCCGCGCCAGGAGTTCCCAGCGATCAACTGCTGCTAAAACAGGCCCGATTGATATCAGAAGCTCAGGGAGCCTCTGAACGTGAAATCAGATTAACCGGTGAAAGCAATAAATATATATTTAGCGTCCTGAAAAACGAACAAGATCAGGATAAAGCCCGTGAAATTATACGTACAGAACTGATTAGCCTGTCTGATAGTCTAACGCCTGATGGTTCAGAACTTGAGTCAGCTATGCAGCAGCAACTTTTACAATCAGTCGATCAGTTGTTTTCGCCCTGGTTTCTGACATTTATCCGCTTTACCCCCGAAGAATTTCTTGCAGGGATGAAATGTCCTGTGCTGGCCGTCAATGGCTCAAAAGACCGACAAGTGGCAGCAGCCGAAAACCTTGATGCCATAGAAAAAATTCTGAGATCCTCGGGCAATGATCAGGTTAAAATTGTGTTGTTTGAGGGACTTAACCATTTGTTTCAGACAGCTGAAACAGGTTCGCCTGCCGAATATGCTACAATAGAAGAGACGATGGCACCTCAGGTGATGAATACTATTTCAGATTGGATCAATAATCTTAAATAATTTCGGGAATTAATACAGGCACCATATCTCGCTCTTACTATCATAATTATCCAGATATAATCTGTTCCGGAAATCCTATCAGGAAAAGCCTGCTGGTGGCACGCGTGCAAGCCGTATAAAGCCAGCGCAGGTATCCGTGGTCAACTTCCGAAACACTCTTCAGTCCCGACTCAACAAACACCTGTGGCCATTGACCGCCCTGTGTTTTGTGACAAGTGAGCGCATAACTGAATTTTACCTGAAGGGCGTTGTAATAAGGATTGGTTCGGATCATCGACAGGCGTTTTCTCCGGTCAGGTATGTGTGTTAAATCTTCTTCAATGGCTGCTGCAAGTTTATTCATTTCGTCCCATCCCAGTGAAGGGCCATTCACCGTCAAGGTTTCAATCAGCAACTTAACCTGTAAGGGTGGACAAGCGGGGTCATCGATAAGAGTGATTTCTGCATCGACAAACCGGAAACCGTATAACTCCTCTGTTTTGTTTATTCTGTTCAGGCTGATGATGTCACCATTAGCCAGAAATCCGGTTTCCTGCTCCACCTGATCAAGCCAGTAGTAATTATTCCTTACGATCATAAGTAGGTCACCCGCATTGATCTCATCTTCAAAGCCTAAAATACGTTTACGTATTGCCTGATTAAACATATTGGCTGTACGGTTCGAGCGGCAAACCACAACAGCTTCTTCGGGATCGCGACTGCCGAATGCCTGATATAACAGGTCTTCAAGGTTTTCATTCTCAACCTTTACAACATCCGAAAAAAATACTGGTGCAAATAAAGGGAAACTTATTTGCTCGCGCTCAAGCCCAAGCCTGATCTGGGTTGACTGATATAGTATTCCTGACCCGAGTGACTGTCTCATAACTTCATTTAATTCATATCCATAAGCAGTCAGTGGATAAGAGTTTTTCAAGAACTCAATATCCAATGCCGGACTTTCATCAACCCCTACTGGAGGCAACTGAGCGCTGTCGCCAATAAGTATCATACTGCAGTTTACCCCCTCGTAAACATATGAGACCAAATCGTCGAGCAGATTCTGCGCACCGAATGTAGCACTGTCCGATAATGTTTCTCCTATCATTGATGCTTCATCAACGATAAAAACAGTATTCCGATGCTTGCTGATCATACGTTGCATCCTGTACCTGCCATCAGCATCCACCATTCTGCGGTAAATCTTGCGGTGAATAGTACTGGAAGCGAATCCGCTGTAAGAAGCCAAAACTTTTGAGGCCCTTCCGGTAGGTGCCAGAAGTATAAAATTCCTCCCGATTTCGTGCATCACCCTGACCAAAGCACCAATAAGGCTGGTCTTCCCGGTTCCTGCATAACCCTTCAGCAGATAGAGAGGATTTGTTTTGCGGCTGAGCAAAAAAGCCGTCAGGTGTTTCATTACCTGCAACTGGCCTGTTGTGGGATCATGACCAAATTCGCGCAGCAATAATTCAAGCACACGTTCCCTTTCCATCTCAGAAAGGATATCCGATCCCGATCTGCCACCTAGAGTCAGCAAATTGGAGTTTATTCGCCACCCAACGTTCACCACTGGCTTTGGAGGGATCATGCAAGGGCACTGCAACATCAATCCTGAATATAAAAAACGAAAAATCAAAACGAAACCCAACACCTGCATCAAAGCCAAGCTGTTTGTAGAAGCTTTTGAGCCTGAACTGACCTCCGGGCAAATAATCGATTTCTTTCATCGTCCAGATATTTCCTATATCAGCGAAAAATGCACCATTCAGAAAACTATATACAGGAAACCGGTATTCTATACTTGCCTCAAGTTGTACATCACCAATTTTTTCAATATTATCGGTTTCACCTGAATAAGTTCCTGGACCAAGCTCTCTGAACGACCAACCCCTCATACCATTTGCACCTCCGGCATAAAAACTACGCTCAAACGGCATATCCCTTGAATTACCATAAGGCACACCAATGCCCATTATAGACCTGAATACCAGTCGGTTAACTTTGCCAAACAGACGATAATACCTGAAATCGAAATCAGATCGCAAAAATTGAGCATACCGTATACCAAACAATTCGTTATAGTCTCCTTGATTCTGTATTAAAGAGGTTTTATTAAATAAACTAACCAGGCCTCCGGAAGATTCAACATTGAACCTGAAATAGAAGAAGTCGTTGTTTTTATTAATATTCTGGTTGTTATAAACAAAGCTGTACTTCAATCCAAAAATGAGGTGATTGGAATACTGTTCCCTGATGCGTTGGTTGCTTTCGTTATTGAGTATTTCCTGAAATTCAGGAGATGGATTAACTTTAACACTGTTCAGGCTTACGGGTGTAAGGATGTGGCTTATGGTACTGCTTGCCATCCAGTCGTAACCGAAGGCTGCGCGGGTAAGTGTACGGCTGTAATTCACCCGGTTCTGGGCACTGTAGCCAATGTTGAGGTTCGTTTTTGGCTGATATTCCTGTCTGAACTTACGCAACCTTATTGGGCTTAAGAACCTTGGAATACTTAGGTTAACATCAGCACCTAACTCAGTTGTATTAAAAATATTGATGATTTTATCCTCATCGATACTTCCTAACCCTGCAGAAAGTTCCTGAGCTTCTATACCCCCATTGACCCTGAAGCGAAACACTTCAGCTCCATTGAACAGGTTTTTATGTGTCAGATTCAGACTGCCCCTGATCCCAAGATCACCTCCGCTGTTGGTTCCTTCAACGTCAATACCGTACGACATAGCCTGAGTCCGCTGAAGGTTTATGTTGCAATCGATCCATCCGGCCTCCGGGAAGCCATTTGGAACATATCCTGACACAGTGTCGAAAGTTATTCGGGTTGCCTGATAAATTTTAAGGTTGGAGAGGGCGCGATAAGTCTGGCGGACTTTATTGACACTATACAATTCATTATCCTTCAATTGAACCAGTTGCGAAAAAATTGAAGGGCGAATTCTGGGATTGCCCTGAAAAAAAAGCCGTAAAGTATGAGATTCACCATTCTTAGGCTGTCGGAAATGTATCAAAACTGTATCAGTAACACCTGCATTTGAATAAGATAATGGCTGTGTAGCAGGAAAAAGGTTCACTTTTCTGATGAAATACCTCCTGTGCGGCACGGTTTTTAGCGAATCCGTTCCGACACGCTTTGATACCGGCATATTATTAATGCGTAATGAAACATTCACACTCCGCTTGCTCAGATTTGTATCTGCCTCGAAAATGATATAATCGCGGCTAAAAAAGTAATATCCTGAATTTCTTAAAAACTCCGTTATTCTTTCCCGCTCGTTATCAAGCGTGTAAACATTAAAAACAGCACCCTCCCTGATGAGCGAATGATAATTAATGGAACGGATAACAGTTGCAAGTGCAGAATCAGATATAGAGAAGCTGATTGTGTTAATTATGTAAGGCCAGGAGGGATCAACATTAAAACGGACCATCGCCAGTTTCTTTTTAGCAGACACATCATAGTCAACCCGGGCATGATAATAACCAACATTGGCCAGATAGCGTGTCATCTGCTCCGATGAATTCCTTGTTATCTGTTCGTCAAAATACACAGGAGGTTTGCCAATTTGTTCATTCATCCACCTCCAGAATCTCCGGTTGGTTTTGTTGATGGTTTTGTAGTACACCCAAAGCTGCGGTCTTGTTCCCAGAAAATGTCTGTTTGGTTTCTGGGAAATCAGTCCTGATAAATCAGAACGGTTTAGTTCGCCTGGTTTCCCTGCCAGATTCACTTCTGATTTGTGGAGTAAATATCTTCCTTCGGGGACAAGACGTTTTGCAGAGCATGATGCCAGAAATGCCATCACAGCAAGCATTAAGGAAATTCTGAAAAACCGGCCGATATTCAATTACATGAAGATTGAAGACCCAGCAAATTTAATAAATGTAATCAATTCATGCATGATCACTTTTTGACCCGCGTAAGATTTTATTCACCAGGTGGGGATCATGATTATGAACAGCAAAGTCTGAAATCAAAAACAATATTTTTCAGGAAACACAGAAAAGATTCATTCAGAATTAATATAACTTTGTCGCTCTAAATGCGGGAGTAGCTCAGTTGGCAGAGCATCAGCTTCCCAAGCTGAGGGTCGCGGGTTCGAATCCCGTTTCCCGCTCAGAAATTTAGGTTTGTGAAACCTTTTTGACAAGTAGTCTGAATTTTCATCAGTTGAACAGTTGATATAACGGACAACTCATTCAATTCAAGTGAAATCCTCTACAATGTCGGCCGTAATAATTTTCGGTTATTGGGTAATAAAAGAATTTTCAATTCAATTTTCATTAACTTTGAAAGAGAATTGGAGTTCATCTTACTTAATCAAAAATAAACCAAATTGAAAAATTCAGTTTTGCTGTTAACTTTTTTGCTGACATCAATATATCTATCGGCTGAAAACAACATAAAAAAGATTGACAGCCTGAATCGAATAATCTCTAACCAGACAGGCCGTGAACGAATAGAAACACTGATATACCTTTCAGAACTATATCGCGAAGCTTCGCCTGAAAAAAGCTTGCAAACGGACACTATGGCCATAAATTATGCTAAAAAAGAGGGCCTTGAAAACATGAAGGGCATTGTTTTAGTATCCATGGGCAAAACAGCAAGCTTATCGGGTGATTTTCCGTTGGCTTTGAAATACCTGAATGAGGCTGTTGTATCGTTGGAACAGACCGGAAACCATACTGACCTGTGTCGTGCTTTTGTGAATATTGGTCTGGTGTATAAAAACATGGCTGACTACGAAAACGCAATTCATTTCTTTAACAAAGCAACCGATCTGGCAAAGAAAATGAATCTTAAAGACCAACTGGCTTCTGCTATCAATAACAGGGCATCCATCTATTTCTCCAAAGGCGATTACAACAATGCAGCCGAAAACTACCGTCAGGCAATGGAGGCGTATAAAGAACTAAACGACTCGGTAAGGTATGCTGCGCTCACGATGAATCTTGGACTGGTTTACTGGCAATGGAACAAAAGTGACCTCGCACTTGAGATGCTTCTTGAAGCCAAAGAAGTATTTGAGAAAAAAAAACAATATGTTGAGCTGGGAAAAGCATACAACAACATTGGCCGGATTTATTACCAGGATTTCAAAGACACGGTGAAGGCACTCGAATTCTATGAAAAATCACTTGCCATGCGTGAACTGATCGGAAACCAGCTCGGCATGTCGGTCGTGCTGGCCAATATCGGCAACATCTATCGTGATAAAAATGTTTTCCCTAAAGCATTTGACTATTTCACCCGATCGCTGAGTATCAGCAAAGCAATCGGATACAAAGAGGGTGAAGCGCTTGCCTATTATTATCTCGGACTTGCATTCAAACAAAACCATAAGTACAAAATTTCCAACATCTATTTTGATAGCTGCATGACTGTTGCTGTCCAACATAATCTGAAGGTATATTTTAACCTGATCAATGAGGGTAAAATGATAAATTATTTTAATCTGCAGGATTACGACTCATTTCTCAAGGAATATAAGGTATTCTCATCAGGTTATGATTCAACCAGAAAAGTGCTGGCAGAATTGGAATTCAAAGAATCTATGTCTGTTAAACGCATCGGAGAGCTGGAAACGGAAAACGAAAAACTCAATCAGGAGATTCAAAACAAATCGACAGCACACAGAACCTTTCTGGCTGCAACCGTAACACTTTCCATCATTTGCATTGGTTTGATGGTAATGCTCGTCCGTTCGAGAAAAAGAAACGAAGTCAAATAATATTTGCCGTTTTAAATTTCCAGTAAGTTTTTTCTTGCGAAATGGAAAAAATGTTGTATTTTTGCCCCGCTTTTGAGGCTACTTGAGAGTTTGTTCTTTAAAAAATGGTTCGGTAGTTCAGTTTGGTTAGAATACGTGCCTGTCACGCACGGGGTCGCGGGTTCGAGTCCCGTCCGGACCGCAAAAAGCCCTCAGTTAACTGGGGGCTTTTTCTTTATTGCTCAGAATATGTGCCTGCAATTCAAACGTAATGGTGCTTTTTGATGAAAAAAACAGACCTTTTCATCACGGCTAATCAATGACTAATGTAAATGGCTCTGAGAAAACATTTTTTCTCAAACACAAACGGATTCAAAACTACAACTCAACCAGCAAAGCCCCTTGCTCTTTCACATCATGCAATGAGATTCCTACCTGTTGTGACTGCTCAGCCCAACGCTTTCGCTGCCAGGGAGGTACCGTTTCATCAAGCACAATCATTTCCACATCAAATCTCTTTGTAATCTCATCAATTTTTTCCGGACAGTTTCCACGCACAAACAGTATCCTTAGCGGAATCAAACTTCCATCCGGATGCTCTCCGATTTTGGAATCTCTGGTCCAAAGGTAAAACAGTGCTCCTTGAAAACCAATCAGTCCATGCTCTCTCTGAAAAAACCCATTACTGAAAAAAGCACTGTCGTAATCTGCCAGCTCCGGCTTACCACTCAGCCCGGCCTGCGTCCAGTAACCTCTCAGATTCATATCTATAATCTTCTCTGAGTTTAGAACAATTGAGTCTGCGAGCAGCACATGCTGCTTACCGTGAATAAAACCGATAGCTGTGCCTTTACCAACACTGTAAACAAGTATTTTGCTGTTCTGCATATTATTCCATGATCGTGCTGAGAATGAAATCATTAAAACAACAAAACACATCATCATAGGAATTAATGATTTGCGCAGGTTAAAATGCAAGAGCCAAATCATCAGAAGCAGTATGACGTACATTAAAACTGTCTCTCGGGCAGTAATATGCAGCATCTGCCAGGTTGAACCCGGAAGTGATTCAACTGTAATTACAATATAATTTAATAAATACAAAAGAAACGAAGCTAAAGAGCCAACCAGTCCTGATATTAACGGAATAAACGAAAGGACCAATACGCTCATACCAACAACAATAACCAGAAATGACAATGGGACCAGAAAAAGATTGCTCAACCAGAAATATACAGGAAACTGATCGAAATAATATACAGACAAGGGCGTCGTGGTCAGCTGCGCTGCTATAGAAACAACCGTTATCTCCCAAACATACCTTAATACTTTGTTCTTTACATAAATAAGGTCGAAAATGGGTTTGTGAAACAGCACGATTCCCAATACTGCAAGATATGACAGCTGAAATCCGATGTGGTACAAAGTCATTGGGTCAATAAGCAACAGAATAAGAGCAGATGCAGACATTGAATTGATAACGTTTCCTTTGCGGCTGATCAGTCTTCCCATGAGCACAAAACTGAGCATAACCGTGGCCCTCATTACTGAAGGTGAAAGACCGGTAATCAATGCATAAATCCAGATCGAGACTAATAGTATTATTGTCCGGCCAACAACCATCGAACGTCTTTTTCCGGCGAGTCCGAGTAAAAAATTTACAATCAGAAATACAATACCGACATGCAGTCCCGAAACACACAAAATGTGCATCGCCCCAGCAGCTGTGTATCCTTTCCGCAGATATTGGGGGAGCTTGTCGTCATAACCCAGCAGAATTGCTGATGCCACAGCAAATTCGTCTTTGTCGAGGCCGTTATCCCTGAGTGTCTGAAGCAGATAATCCCTTATTCTGTAGGAAAATGCAAAAACCGGATTTGGGTCCGACGCTCCTGCAGCCATCCAGTCATTTTCTTTGAGAAAAACCTGATGCAGTATGCCTTTTTTACGCAAATGGGACTGATAATCAAATTGTCCCGGATTATCAGGTCCTTCTACCCTCGTGGGATTTTTGAAGATGTATAGAATTTGACCATATTGCAGACTGTCGGTTTTCTCGTTATTGGACGCAAACGTAATAATTGATCCTGAAGCTTTGTGAACACTACCAAGACTGTCTTTTACCGCAATAACTTTGAGCGTAAACCTGGTTGTAAGCTCTCTTTTCTCAGGCGCATCAGATATCCTCGCCATCAAAATGTCGCTCTGATAATGCAATAAATGATATTTGTCAGCCGCAGGATTACTTAAATGCGTACTAAGCCATCCGGTTGCAAAAGCAAACAAAGTTACAAGCACTCCGTCAACCCATCTGAAAGAATAGGGCATTCTCAGGAAAAAGCGCAACATCTGCAGCCCCAGCATCACAAAAAGGGCAATCCATATAAAGGCTTCATCCGGCTGCAAAACCAACTGCTCATGCCAGATAATCCCTCCTGCAAAGGGAATTAAAAGTCGCAGAAAAGGAACTTTCTGGAGGTTTGCCTGCATGGAATTTAGGATAATTGACTATATCCGAAAACGATACGCTGAGGCAAATATAAATTATTTCATTTATCCCGACAAATCAATGCAGCAGCCCTTTCTGAGGCACCGGAACCACCTAATTTTTGTCGCAGATGAACATATTCTTCTTTGATATTGGCAATGGTTTTCTGATCGTGCAATAGTTTATCGAGTTCATTTTTCAGATTACGCTCATTGAGTTTGTCCTGTATCAGCTCTGTAACTACTTCGCGATCCATCACAAGGTTAACAAGCGAAATAAACCGGACGTGAATCAGCCGTCTGGCGATTTCGTAAGAGATCCTGTTTCCTTTGTAACAAACCACCTCAGGGGTACCTATCAGGGCAGTTTCCAGAGTAGCGGTTCCTGATGTTACCAAAGCAGCTTTGGCATGGTGCAATAGATCATAAGTCTGGCCAAAAACAATTCTTATGTCCTTATTGCCGATAAGTCCTTCATAATACGCCGCATCAAGAGATGGTGCTCCGGCAACAACAAAAGAATATTCGGGAAAATGACCTGACATTTTCATCATTTCATGCAGCATCACCTTCACTTCCTGTTTTCTGCTGCCGGGCAACAAGGCTACAACAGGTTTGTCTGGGAGCGCATTCTTTTTCATGAATTCTTTAAAATCAGGCTTATGATAATCGTTCAGGGCATCGAGAAGGGGATGTCCGACGAAATCAACTTCCATACCCATTTCACGGTAAAAATCTTTTTCGAAAGGAAGTATCACCAGCATGCGGTCAACTACTTCTTTGATGGTGTTCACCCTTCCCTTCTTCCATGCCCAAACCTGAGGGGAAATGTAATATATTACTTTGATGCCCTGACTATGGGCAAATTTAGCTATTCTGAGATTGAAGCCCGGATAATCAACCAAAATGACTGCATCAGGCGCAAATTCAAGGATGTCCTTCCGGCAGAACCTAAGGTTTTGAATGATCGTAAAAATATTCAGCAGCACCTCCAGAAAACCCATGAAAGCCAGATCGCGGTAGTGTTTTACAATCAACACCCCCTCTGCAGACATCAGATCGCCACCCCATCCCCTGATCAATGCTTTGGGATCTGACTTTCGCAGCTCCTTTACGAGATTCGAAGCGTGCAGGTCGCCCGATGCTTCACCAGCTATGATGTAATACTTCATTGAATTTCAATTATTCTCCGGTTTCCTGTGACTTCGCAGTAAATTGTTGGTTGCTTCACAAAAAGATCATTTAAATAAAATGAAAGTCAGGAGTACCCCGGCAAATGTCAGGATCAGGAGGCCAATACCGGTTTTCTCGAGCTTAAAACTCACAAAATAAAAACGCATGAGAATCAGGTTAGGAGCCCATGAAATAAGGAGCATGTTTCTTGGATCGGAAACAAGTGGAACACCCGATGTAAAAGAATCGAATATAAGAGTCAATAATCCGTAAGTAATTGCAGCAAGAAAGAGACCAAAGGTCACGCCCAGAAGTATATGGTTTCTTAAAAATAGATGCTTCATTTCAGGTTCCATTTCTTGATTTCATCAATCATACTATAAGCAGTCAGGTCATAATGCACAGGCACGACTGACACATAGCCATTGTCGAGCGCCCATTGATCAGTTTCTTCGGAAAGATCGTCATTTTCAAATCTACCGGTGAGCCAGTGATAATCAACACCTCTTGGATCCTGACGTGAATCAAACTCCTCAACCCAGCGAGCATTGGCCTGCCTGCAGACCCTGATTCCCTTTATCGGGCCTGACGGCAACGGAGGGATATTCACATTAAGGCAGACACCCTGTTTAAGACCGTTTTTTAGTACACCCGAAACCAACTGTTCTACAAAACGGTCCACATGGCTGAAATCAGCTTTATGGCTGTAGTCGCACAAACTGAATCCTACTGCGGGTATGCCATCAATACAGGCTTCAATAACTGCTGCCATTGTTCCGGAATAAATGACATTAATCGATGCATTGGAACCATGATTGATGCCGGATACCACAAGGTCAGGTTTTCCCCCGATGACAACCTGCTCACCCAGCTTCACGCAATCGACCGGAGTTCCGTTGCAAATATATTCTTCGTAATCAGGTTCTTTGGCAACTGTCTTCACCCTTAGGGGCGTCTTGATGGTAATTGCATGTCCCATGCCTGACATGGATTGTTCACCAGCAACAACGATAACTTTGCCGAATTTTCTTACAATGGAAATGAGTTTTCTGAGCCCGCCGGCATAATAACCATCGTCATTTGTTACCAGAATTGTGGGCCGTATGTTTGGTTGATTAGTCATTTGGTTGCTCTAAATTCGTTACTCCGGCCGAAATAATAAACTTCATCACTTCAGTTGCCGAAGCATCAATGGGTTTAATATTCTCCACAGGAACGATAAACAAATTACCGGACCATGCGTATGAATGGGGCAAATATACGGCCACTTTGCTATTCGGAATACCAAGAAAAGAAAGATCCTTGTTGGTGATAAAACCGATTTTCTCGAGGTCGGCTCCCTTACCTACCTTAACCAGCACAGGTTCATTAAAACGCTTTTTCTGTCCCACAAAGGCCGAAACAAGATCTTTCACCGAAGTGTAAATGATTTTTATCAACGGCGCTTTCACAAAAAAACGATCAAACAACAGCAGAAAAGGTTTGAAAAAGAAACTGGTGCCAAGCATTCCTATGATTGTTATAAATGTGATCAGCACAGCGATGCCAAGTCCGGGTATATGCCTTCCTATAAGCCTGTCAATCAATTCTATAAGCAAGCCATCAATATAATTAAAGGTGATGTATATAGACCATATCGTAATGGTTATCGGGGCGATGAACAGCAGTCCCTGAAAGAAATAAAACAGTAATTGTTTAAATAAAGCCTTTTTGGGTGGTTGTTCTGTCATGTTTGCCGGTATTGGGTTATTTTTTTTAGTTCAAGATAAAGTCTGTGTGTTGGTAATCCCATCACATTGAAGAAAGATCCTGATACAGAAGCTATGGCGACATACCCGATCCATTCCTGAATGCCATAGGCACCTGCTTTGTCGTAGGGTTTGTACTGATCCACATATTGTTCAATTTCTTCTGCCGTCAGTGTACCAAAACTTACCTGGGATGATTCGTGAAATGTGATCAGTTTTTCAGATGTTCTCAGACTTACAGCTGTTACAACGGTATGTTCGCGTCCCGAAAGCATCTGAATCATTTGCACTGCCTCATTCCTGCTTTCGGGCTTATTGAGCACCGTGGAACCAACAATAACTATGGTGTCGGCGCTGATAAGCAGGAAATCTTGTGGAAGTTCATTCGCTGAAAAAGCCATTGCTTTTCGTTCAGCGAGCATACAGGCTATACGGTAGTCGTTCCATTCTGTTGGAAACGACTCATCAACCTCCTTTGAAAGCACACTGAAACTGATATCCATGCCTTTGAGCAATTCCTGCCTCCGGGGTGATTTACTTGCCAGAAAAACCTGATACTTATCGAGTTTCAGCATAGTTTATTTTTAGTAGTTCAAAAACACGATGGAAAGAATTCCTGCCAGCATAAGTAGTTTGAGCAAGGCGGAAACTGTAGAATAATGCTCGGATTTGTTGGCAAACGACAGCCTTACCAAAGCAGCCAGTCCAACACCCAAGGCCAAAAACAAAACCATGAATGCTGCTTTCATATCTTTCAAAAACAAAATATACTGCCAAAAACCTATCATTATAATCAAAATAATGAGCAGGCCCGCCGCCAGATTACGTCCCGTAATTTCACCATAGACGATTGGAAAGGTTCGACATCCAAATCTTCGGTCGCCCTCCATATCCTGAATATCCTTTACGATCTCACGAATAATAGTACTCAGAAAAGAAAACAAGACATAAGCGAAAACAAGTCCCGACATCAGTGGCATTACACGGGTTGCCTGCACAAAAACTGCCGCATCTTGCTGAAGTTGAAAGAACTCAAACAACCAAACCATTGTTATTCCGGCTGAAGTTACAAATGCAACAACCAGATTACCCACAAGCATCTGACGTTTATATCTTTCAGAATAAAACCACAACAATCCGCCCAGCATCACCATGATCAGGAGCAATTGCCAGTTGGCCATCCTGATGCTCAGATAAACCATAATCAGAAAAGCAGCCAGGTTAGAAAACCAATATAGATTTTTCGCAAGTCTCAGAGGCACAAGGTTACCTACTATCGGGCCTCCGGCACGGTTAGTACTATCGATATCCATGTCGAAAATATCATTGATAATATATCCCCCGGCCGACATAAGTATCATTGCCAACACAAGCAGGGAGAAATCAGCCAGTGAAGACTGAAGATTAACTTCAACCATACCAAGCGGAGGCATAATAAGATAGTACCGTACCAGAAACATAGTTACGGCCATTATCAGGAGGTTGTTCGAACGTATAAGTTTTAAATATGCCATCATAGTTTTTGTATTAAATTACCAATGGTGCGCATGATCATTCATCCACTTTCCCTGAACTTTAAGCACTTGTTCAATGATATCACGCACACAGCCTTCACCACCACCAAAATGGGAAATGTAAACACTGATTGACTTGATCTCTTCGGCAGCGTCAGAAGGGCATACCGGAACACCAACTTCGAGCATAGCTTTGTAATCAGGGATGTCATCACCCATATACACTATATTTTCGCGCTTTAATCCTTTCTTATTCATGAAATCCCTTAACACTTCCAGTTTATCGGGCACCCCCAGAAATACATCTTTAATATTAAGTGCATCGAAACGGCTCTTCATACTGGGAGAATATCCTCCTGAAATGATCGCAACATTGTAACCAAGTTTCATGATCAATTGCAGAGCATAGCCATCTTTGACATTAGCTGTCCGCAAAGGCTCTCCGTCGTTGTTCAGCACAATGACACCATTAGTCATCACTCCATCGTAATCAAAAACAAAAGTATTTACCTGTGAAAGAAATGCTTTATAGTTGCTCATTGGTTTTAATATGAAAATTCTGAATCATTAAACTGATTTGTTCATAAAGTTTTTGTTGCTCCGGCAGCATTTGAAGCATAACCAAATGTTTTTTGATGGTTTGTTGATCACCCCGCAAAGCTGGTCCCGTTTGCGAATTGATTGAACCCTTTTCGAGTGCTTTGGCTGTAGTTTCACGCATCAGCGGCTCGAGAAGTGCGGACTGCAAGCCTTGATCCATAAGATATGATGAAGCCACAGTGTATAAGTGATTCACAAAGTTGCAGGCAAAAACGGCAGCTAAATGATATTTAATTCGTGTTTCGGTGTTGGCATGAATAAGCTGTGAAGAAATGCTTCCTGCGAAATCTGAAAGCAAAAGCAATTGACCCTCATTAGCAGCTTCAAGGAGAAATGGCACATCGGAGAGGTCAATCTTTCTGTACCGGCTGAGGGTCTGAAGTGGATACAATACCCCGCTTCTTATGAACCGCCTGCTGAGCACCTCAAGCGGAACAGTTGCTGATGTATGCACGACCATACCGGAAACATCTGGCATACCTGATGAAATAAGCTGAATGGCATCATCAGATACAGCCAGTATATAAAGATCCGAATCGGCTGAAAGCTCTGTCAAACTGTTTGTGACATTCGCGCCAAGCCATTGAGCAAGTTCAGCAGCTTTTGATTTATCCCGTCCAAAAACTTCACAAATAACGTATCCTGCCTGCCGAAATGCATCCCCGAGCGTCCAGGCAACATTGCCTGTCCCTATGATGGTTAACCGTCTGAAACCCGAAAAAGTCAAAATGCTATTTTTGCACGAAAGTAATCATTTAGGCAGTATGATGAAAATTGTAGTTATCATGAAACAATCATAAGGTTTGTTTGTTAGATGTCCGGTAACTAATATATTGCGCATACATGTCATCTTATTCCATCAAAGATCTTGAGCGACTTACGGGAATTAAAGCACACACCATCAGAATCTGGGAGAAGCGCTATGGCATTGTCGATCCTGACCGCTCCGATTCCAACATAAGGTCGTACGATGATGAAGACCTGAAAAAACTGCTCAACATTTCGATACTGAACAGGCACGGCATCAAAATTTCACGAATTGCCGATATGAGCCTCAGCCAGCTTAACCAAAAAATACTGGAGGTGGTCAGGCCCGAATCAGACTATTTGAGCCAGATTGAAAGTCTTGTTGTCGCTATGATCGAGCTCAATGAAGACAGATTTGATAAAATCCTGAACAGCCTGATCATCAAAATAGGTTTTGAAGACACCTTGTATTTTGCTGTTTATCCGTTTTTCGAAAAAATAGGCATACTTTGGCAGACAGGCACGATCAATCCTGCCCAGGAACATTTTATTTCGAACCTGATCCGCATGAAACTCTGTGTGGCCATCGACAGCCTTCCTGCAATTACCAATCCGGAAGCAAAAAAAATAATACTGTTCCTTCCAGAATGGGAATTGCATGAAATAGGCCTGCTTACGTATTATTATCTTGCCAAGAAACATGGGATCAAGTGTTATTATCTTGGTCAAAATGTACCTATAAACGATTTGTTCTCCGTTGCCGAAACAGTAAAACCACATGCACTGGCTACCTATTTCATATCTGCCGTAACGCAGGACGAAATCAGGGAATACATCGGAATGCTTTCAGAGCACTTCAGTTCAACTTACATCATGGTCTCAGGCATGCAGGCCTCCAATATTGAGTTCAGGGTTCCCGACAATGTAAAACTCATTCCATCCGCCAAAGTTTTCAAGCAGTTTGTAACAGGCATCTGATTATTGCCTTCCCGTTAAATGACCGGCCTCAGCCGGTTTTTTTTTACCCGATACTGTCGTTTCATTCCATTAATTGGCTGAATTCATCTGATACAACACACTATTGCTGCAGATTGAAGTATACGTTGAACCTAAAAACAAAGTCAACCATCCACATTAACCTTGAAAAGTCCAGCCAATTAGTGCTTAACAAAAATTTAACACATTATCAATTGCTTGATTAACAACACCCTAATCACATTTTGTTTAATCTTTTCATAAAAACGCTTGACAAAGTTATTTTTTTGTTTAACTTTGTCGAAAATTCGTTAAACATAATACCCATTATAACATGACAGCAATTGAGTTCAATTATCAGCTTACCGGAATTCAGAAATATCTGGAATCTTTTGCAAGACAATTAACCGGAAACGAAGATGATGCAAAGGATCTGATGCAGGAGACCAATCTTAAAGCATTGATTTATCGTGATAAATTCGTGAACAACAGCAATTTCAAAGCATGGGTGTACACAATCATGAAAAACATCTTCATCAACAATTATCGCAGAAACAAAAAAGCCAGAACAATCATTGATCAAACCGATGACCTGTATTTCTTAAACAGCAGCGCTGTGGACCGCAGGACAAATCCAGAGTCAATTTTGGCAGCCAAAGAACTTCAGGCAGGAATTGATGCGATGGATCAGGAATTCCGCAGAGCTTTTGACATGTACAATGACGGCTATAAGTACAAAGAAATTGCTGACGATCTTAATCTTACCATAGGCACTGTTAAAAGCCGTATCTTCTACAGCCGCAAAAAACTCATGGAAAACCTGAGCGAATATAACCCGGGCTGATTTTTTTTGTATTTTATATTTTTGTTTAACCATTTTTATAAAACATTAAACACTTTT
>Ga0116204_1000012_pt1 | contig 75943 bp, 52 predicted proteins | sample LakKivwa52mmetaG_FD_94481 | JGI IMG/M metagenome (GOLD analysis project Ga0116204, IMG submission 94481) | Anoxic lake water microbial communities from Lake Kivu, Rwanda to study Microbial Dark Matter (Phase II) - Lake Kivu water 52m metaG | ecosystem: Environmental > Aquatic > Freshwater > Lake... | reverse complement strand
TCTTCAAGACCCATCTGATTAAAATATTTTTTCATCAAATGAAATCTTCTGAGGCATTTATAATTTCCTTCATGATAGTGGCAATCTCCCGGATGACAACCAAGAATTATCACACCATCGGCACCTTCGCTGAATGCCTTCAAAACAAAGGTTGGTTCTACCCTGCCTGAACACATCACCCTGATAATACGTATATTAGAAGCATATTTCATACGTGATGTACCTGCAAGGTCAGCTCCTGTGTACGAACACCAGTTACACAAAAAAGCTACAATTTTCGGATTAAAACTCATGATATTTTGTTTTTAAATTTCATCTTCAGCTAAAACCATTTCCATCAGACCCTCAATTTGTGAGAGTATTTGCTGATCGGTAAAATGTCGGCAACGTATTGCACCGCTCGGGCATGCAGAACCGCAGGTACCACAACCTTTACACAATACTTCATTGACATAAGAAACATTCCTTTCTTCAATAAAACTGATAGCTGTATAAGGACATACTTTCACGCAGGTCTGACATCCGCAGCAAACGTCTTCGTTGACAATTGCAGTAGTTACTTCCACCTCCACTTTCCCTTTACAAATAGTAGCCAGAATACGTGCTGCTGCTGCTTTTGCCTGCGATACTGAATCAGGAATATCTTTCGGGCTTTGACATCCGCCAACAATATAAACACCATCTGTTGTAGTAGCCACAGGATCGAGCTTCGGATGCTTTTCGATGTAAAATTCATTTCCGCACATGCTGATTCCTACCGAACGTGCAATATCTTTTGCGTTGTCTTGAGCTTCTGTTCCAACCATTAGAATAACCAAATCGGCAGGTACCTCAACATCACTTCCCGATAATAATTCATGAAATGAAATCAGCATTTCGCAATTATCACCAGAATTTGCTTTTTGGATAACAGGCAAATCAGCTCTCTGATTGAACATCATGAAAACTACATTTTTAGAAGAAGTACGGGCATACATTTCTTCGCATCCTTTGCCGAAAGCTCTCATATCGGCATAAAGTTGAAATACATTTGTTTCAGGTAGAACAGATTTAATCTGACCGGCATATTTCAATGCGGTCATACAACAGGTACGGGAACAATAATCATGGTAGTTAGAATTTCGGCTGCCCACACAATGTATTATAGCAATATTTTTTGGTGTTTTTCCAGATTTTGTTATAATACTTCCACTTTTTAAGTATTTTTCAAATTCAAGAGAAGTTACTACATCAGGCAATACTCCGTAAGCATATTCTTTAATTACAGAAGGATTAAATGCTTTTAAACCGGTGGCAACAATAATATTTCCGAATATTAAATCAAACTCAGAATTTCCTGATTTTATTTTTGCGTTAAAATTTCCAACATAACCATGAACCTCAGGTATTTCAGCATTAAAAATCACATCAATATTAGGATGATTTAAAACCTTGTTTATCAATGGTTTTAAATACTGTCTGGCACTCTGATAAAATGGGTAACAAAGGTCAACATTTGCAGCATTACCGCCTAAATGGTCAGATTTTTCAAGAATAAATACTTTTTTTCCTGCATCTGCCAATTCGGTAGCTGCTGACAAACCGGATATTCCACCTCCAATAATTAATGTTGCAGGATGAATTTCCACTGTTCTTTTATCTAAAGCTTCATGAAAACGCACTCTGTTGACAGCAGCTGCAATAAGGGATTTTGCCTTTTTAGTAGCCTCCTTTCGGTCGGTATGCACCCATGAATCCTGCTCTCTGATATTAGCCATTTCAAACATATAAGGATTTAAACCTGCATTTTCAAGTGCTTTTCTGAAAGTTAATTCATGTATTCGTGGCGAACAGGCAGCAACCACAATTCTATTCAGTTTGTGCTCTTTGATGTCCTGAATTATTAATTCCTGACCCGGATCAGAACACATATATTTATAGTTTTTAGCAATTACTACATTCTCGATTGTGGCAAGTTCTTCGGCAACTTTTTCCACATCAACCATTTTAGCGATGTTGGTTCCGCACCAACACACATAAAGTCCAATTCTGATTTCACTCATAATCTTAATGTTTAAGCAGCTGTTGATAATTCAGATTGTTGTGTCTGTAATTTATATGCAGCTTTTTTAAGTTTTGAAAAATAAACAGCGAAAGGTCTGTAAGCCAGATGGGACCATTTTGAAAAAGGAACTTCAATAAGAATCATAGGTACCAATACTGCCAGATGAATAACATAAATGATATAAGTTGCAACAGGCAAACCACCTATTCTGAAAAAATGGATTAAAATTCCGGTAACTGTAGTCAAACCCAGCATAATTAAAAACAACCAATCTGATGCATGCGAAAATTTGAATTTAATTTCATTTCTTCGTATACGGCCGATGATGCTGTAAATAATAAAAAACAACAATCCAAATGTAGCATAATATCCAAGTATCCTTTGCCAATTGTACCATGGAAATACTTCTTCAACCTGAAACTTAGGTAAAAGAGCAACAATTACTGTAAACATGATAACGTAACCACTCATCAGCAGAAAATGTCCAAACCAATATTGTTTATTATCACATTTTGAAAATTTGGGTTGCGAAATAAAATTAAATAATAATTGCCAGGCTTGAGTAAAATAGGTATAGAATGGGACCCTGACTGATTTATCTCTGATAATGGTAAAATAAAACATCCTGAATATATTGCTTATCAATAATGCCGCAACAATACCAGCCATAGACAGATCTCCTATTTCAATAATTTTTACAAATTGATGTCCTTCAAGTCCGGGTACAAGGCTATTAATAAGAACACCTCCTGATACCGGGTCAATGTATTTTGAAGCATTGCTGATGATGTCTCTGGCTGGTGGTAAAAAAACACCAAATACAGCAATAATTGCTATAAACATTACTGCAATAAAGGCAATTTCCCAGGTTTTTGAAGTATAAAACTTTTTTGACAGCCCTGTCCAGTCATACACAGAAGTCATATACCTTCGTAAGGTCATCATTATTTCGCCCGGATTGGCATTTCTTGGGCATGTTTTAGAACAATCGCCACAAAAATAACACAACCATGGGTCGAGGTTTGAAGCAAGTTTCGTTTTCAAACCCATTTGTGCCTGGCGGATGCTTTTACGTGGAAAAAGAAAGTTGTTTTCTGTCAGCGGACAAACAGCAGTACAATTGCCACAGTGATAGCACTCATTCCAGTCTTTAGAACCAAACTTTTTAAGCTCTGTTTTTAAATTTGCATCAACTCTGTATTTCATATAATTATCTTTTTAACCGATTTGAGCCTGAATTTCTGAAAAACTCAAACTTTTAACTCCTTTAGAGATTTTACTTTTAACTATTGATTGCAATACTTTTGCAGCAGCAGCCGAAGCCTGAGCAACAGTATCGGGGATATCTTTTGGACCCTGACAAACACCGGCAACTGTAATACCGCCTGTAAAAGTACCAACGGGGTCAAAAACAAAATTTCTTTCAGAAAACCAACCATCTGAGGTGGTTTGTAATCCCAATAATTCAGCAATTTTGCCGGAATCTTCGTGAGGTTCTAATCCTGCTGCCAGTACAACCATATCAACTTCCTGCTCAATTATTCTTTCATTTAAAATATCTTCCGAGCGAAGCAGCAAATGGCCGTTCTTTTCCTGAACAGTAGCCGTTCTGCCTCTAATAATATTTATTCCTTCAGCCTTTATTCTCTGATAAAATTCTTCATAACCTTTACCAAAAGCACGCATATCAATATAGTATTCAAACACTTTTGCTTCAGGCAATTTTTCCTTCACCAGATGTGCTAATTTTAAAGAATACATGCAGCAAACTTTCGAGCAGTATTTGTTATAGTTTTCGTCTCGACTACCAACACAATGAATGATGGCAACACTTTTTGGTTCTCCGGAACCTTGTTCAAAAATCTGGTTTCCTTTTTTATCCTGAGTACGGAATGTAATATTTCCTCCTGTAGGTCCGGCTGCATTTATTAATCTTTCAAGTTCTAATGAGGTTAATACATTCGGAAATTTACCATAGCCAAATTGTGAAGTACGTGTTGAATCGAAAAGTTTAAATCCGGTGGCAACTACAATATTGCCGATTTCAATTTCAATTTCAGTATCTTTCTCATCCAGATTGATACAATCTGGTACAGGGCAAACTTTTTCACATACACGGCATTTACCACTCTGAACGTAAGTGCAATGCTCAGCATCTATCAGATATTTATTAGGTACTGCCTGAGGAAATGGAATATAAATAGCTTTTCTCAAACTTGTTCCTGAATCAAATTCACTTGATGATTTTGCAGGGCATTTTTCGGTACATGTACCACAACCAATACAAGTAGCTAAATTCACTCTTCGTGCTTTCTTATGAATCTTAGCCATATAATTACCTGCACTTCCGCTTAATCCGATTAATTCACTATATGTCAGAATTTCGATGTTTTGATGTTGTCCAACCTCAACCATCTTAGGTGTTAAAATGCAGGCAGCACAGTCGAGTGTAGGAAAAGTTTTATCAAACATCGCCATATGCCCACCGATTGTACCTGTTTTTTCGAGCAAATAAACTTTGTTGCCTCCATTGGCAATTTCTAATGAAGCCTGAATACCTGCAATTCCTCCTCCAATTACCAGGGTAGCAGTGTTTACTTCAACTTCTTCAGGAACAAAAAAAGTTTCAGGATCATATCCTTTAATCAGACTCATCAACAGCATTTTTGCCATCTGAGTAGATTTGCCATTCAGATGTGCATAAACAGAAAAATCTGCTAATAATACATTTTCTTCTTTAATACCACATTTAACAGCTGCATGATTAAACAATGTTTTAACCTCACCCGGGTAATCGCCAGCGATTATTACCTTATCAATTGACAATGATTTTATTTGCTCTGTCAGTTTATCAGATTTGATTGTTTTTCCGTCTGCTAACTCCCAAATTATTTTAACTTCTTTAATTTCAGACGCAAACAATTTAACTTCTTTCAAATCGAAATGAAAACCCGATTGTAGCCCTGAACTGAAAATACAAAGACCAACATTATTATCTGCCATACCAATTAATTAAATTGTTATTTAATTTTTACTTCTGTTAAAAACAGGAAAGAAAAAATACACCATGCTTTTTCTCCTGAATGATGAAAAATAGTGATTTTCTTTCTCATTTATTTTTTAAAAATTTGTTCAAGATTACTTTCGTACCATACAAAATACAATGATGAAAGTCAAAGTAAAACCTGATTTAACTCATAAAAATAGAGAAGAAACGGTAATTGTTAAAGGGATGTATGAATCAGGAAAGTTGGCTCATGTTACTTGCTTCTGAAATTGATAATTCATAGCTGGTTTTTGGATTATTCCCGAAAGTACTTAGCTGACTAAGTATTCAGCCTCGCAGCTTTAATCAATGCATTAATATTTAAAATACGAACAGTGCGGCAATCAATTTCTATAATTTTCTCATCTTTAAGCTCGGCTAAAGTTCTGATAACAGTTTCAGTAGCTGAGCCCACTGCATTGGCAAGGTCTTCACGCGATAATCTAATTTCGTTAGTTTCCTGATTAACTTTATCAAAATTGCTATGCATATTTAATAAAGCCTCAGCCACTCTTTCTTTAACTGTTTTTAAGGCAATAGAGGTCATTTTTTGCTCAGCTTCTTCAAGCATTCTACTGAGTTTGATTAACAATTGATTGGTCATGTTCGGATATTTCAGAAACAGATGGAACATTCTTCTGTTGCCGATAAAACAAACAATGGAATCCTCAATTGCACAGGCAGTGGTTGTATATTTTTTACCTTCTATTAAGCTTTTCACACCGAAAATATCACCAGGTGATACAAAACGAATGATTTGTTCTTTTCCATCATTACCATTTCTGAAAATTTTTACTCTACCTGAATTTAAACAATACAATCCGTTAGGATTTGTTCCTTCATAAAAAATATTTTGTCCTTTTTTGTAAACAGTACTTGTTTTTTCAATACTTAATTCCAGTAAATCTTCAGGGTTCAGCAAATTAAAATACGTTAAAAACCTTACTGCACATTCTCCGCATCGTGGTTTCTCGAATTTCTTCTGCATTATTTTACTTAAAAATATTGATTTCTATCAAAAAATAAACTAAATAATTACCCCTAAATATACAATTGAAAAAATATTTAGAATATGACTTATGTCAGTTTTTCTTGAATAATCTATGAGATTTATTCATTTACAAACAGAGAAATGGATTCCCCACTTATTGATAAGGTTTCAGATCATTTAAAATTGAGGCCCCTTGATGAAATTTTATATAACTTTCCGTCTTATTCCTTGTAATTAATCATGACTTCATGGATAGTACTCAAAATCAAATTAAGTATTAATTTTGCCCTAAATTAAAAAGTCGAATTATGTGCAATACATGCGGATGCGAATCAAACAATGAAATTAAATTTTCCAGACCAGGTGAATCTCATGAACATAATTACGTTCATCAGCACAAACATACACATGGCGATGAAGATCATATTCATGAACACCATCATCATTACCATCATGAACACAAGCATGACCATGAAAATCATGAACATAATCATTCTCACGAGCATCACCATCATGAACACGACCATCAACATAGTCATGAACGGGAGATAATTCTTCAAAAAAATATTCTAGCCAAAAACGACCTGATGGCTGAACGCAACAGAGGTTATTTTGAAGCAAAAAACATTATCTCATTAAATATTGTCAGCAGCCCGGGTTCAGGAAAAACCAGTTTGCTTGAAAAAACAATAACTGACAACAAAAATGAAATTGATTTCAGTGTCATTGAAGGCGACCAGCAAACCATGAATGATGCCGAACGTATTTTTAAAACAGGAGCAAATGTAATTCAGATTAATACAGGTGATGGCTGTCATCTGGATTCAGCAATGATAAATCAGGCAGTAAAAGAGTTAAATCCGGCTGACAATTCGATTTTGTTCATCGAAAATGTTGGCAACCTTGTTTGTCCTTCATTATTTGACTTAGGTGAAAGCAAAAGAGTTGTTTTAATAAGCACACCTGAAGGTGATGATAAACCACTGAAATACCCTAATATGTTCAGTACTTCGCAATTATGTATCATTAATAAAACCGACTTATTACCATATCTTGATTTTAGTATTGAAAAAGTAAAAGAATACGCACTCAGAATAAATCCTGACATAAAATTTATTGAAGTTTCAGTTAAAAGCGGAGAAGGTTTAGCTGAATGGTATAACTGGTTGAAAGAAATTGTAAATCGATGACAATAAAATCACTTCTTCCCGAGAAAACTGTAGAACGCTTGAGTAAGTACAGGCGTATTTTACTCAGTCAAGTATATAATGAACGTGAATTTATTTATTCGCACGAATTAGCCCGTTTTTTACATCTTACATCCGTTCAGGTTCGAAGAGATTTGATGCTGATGGGATACAGTGGCAATCCATCAAAAGGTTATCATGTAACATCTCTTATTACTGCAATAAATGAGATTATTGACCCACCAGAAACACAATATGCTGCTGTTGTAGGCATGGGTAATTTAGGAAATGCCATTGCCAAATACTTAAAAAACAAAAGAGAATTAATTAGAATTGTAGCCACCTTTGATGTTAAAGAAGAACTGTTAGGTAAATGTTTGCCTGGCATAAATTGCTATCATTTTGATGAAATGCCTAAAATTATCAAAGAATTAAAAATTACAATTGGGATTATTACTGTTCCACCATTAGCAGCAAATACTGTAAAAGAGAATCTTATTAAATCAGGTATTTCAGGAATTCTAAATTTTACAGCTACTTCGATGTTGGTTCCAGATAATGTATATCTTGAAGAATATGACATCATTACATCGCTTGAAAAAATTGTATACTTTACCAAACACCTTTAGTCGGGTATCCAATTGTCAATAGTCAGAATTAAAAAATAAGTGATGGAATTATTTTTGCAAATCAAATTGTGGAAAAGTAAAAAAAATAAATTCATTTATAATAAAAATCAACTATTTTTGTTTAAAGAAATAATCGGCTTCAAATGACAAGATTAACTACAATATTACTTTTTATAGTTTTCCTAACAGGGGCATTTAGCGGATTCGCCCAAAAAAGAAATATCAGTAAAATAGCTGTTAAACATGACACTATCAAGCTTAGTGGTTATACCAATGATGCAGAATTAATTGCCATCAATAAAGTGTATAATACAACAAACAATACTGTTAATTACAGATGGGTTGTAGTTTCTGCCAATTTAAATCCGGCCTGGAATTATGCTATTTGCGATGTTAATAATTGCTACAGCAACACCGATAGCCAGGAATTTTCTTTAAACGGGAAAGACAGTGGTCTTTTTGATATTAATTTTTATCCTAATAACACTGCCGGAACCGGAAATGTTTTAATCTATATTTATCCAATTGGTGAATACACCAATGGTATTTATTTTTATGCAAAGGCAACAGTCAGCACCTCAGGTGGAATTTCAAATAATATAAAAATTGATTTTAATATGTTCCCTAACCCGGTAAAAGATTATCTTGAAATCAGATTTACCAAAAAGGGGACTCATGCCATTGAAGTATATAATATTTTAGGCCGAAGAATAGCAAGCAAAGAAGTTTACAATACCGACAGAATGAGACTTTCATTTGAAAACTTGCAAAACGGCATGTACGTAATTATGTATCGCACCGAAAACGGTAAAGTCATCACAAAAACCATTTCCAAAGAGTAAACCTATCAGGGTTTATAACCTCTCAGAATAAGATTTTCGTCCTTTTCATTCATTAAATCAGCAAGATTTATATCAGGGTTTTTTCTGTGATAATTTTTAACAATTTGCCAACCAAAATATCTGCCGATACGAGGCGGACATTGCTGCGGAATATTATAAGCATTTGTAAATGGGGCTTCTTCGATATATCTGCCTGTCTTTAACATATCTGAGTTAAACAACATTTTACTCTCTACAATACTTTGCCATAATTCTTTACGATATTTATCAGCAAATTTTATTTGTTCATTTGTGTATTGCAATAATATAGTATCTGAAATTCCGGGGATCATTTTTTCAAGAAAAAGATTCATTTTACCGAAATAAATCATTTTGGAAAGCAATGTTTTACCTGCAAATGAATCTTCAGGAAACATATAAGAAAACCAAACTCTTGCCACATCAGGAACAAGTTGTTCAGTTGTAAAATAGTTGTATTTATATTTCGGAAATAATCCTTCATAATATTGATAATTACTTCCCAGATACATATCTAGTGAAATCAGGAGAATGTTTTCATAAGTCGCTGTTGACAATCCAAAATTTGAGACTATGGTATAAACTTCAGGCAATTCAATATCAGGGAAATAACTGACTATATAATTTAAAGCTTCATTTATTTCTTTTTTGAGAGGTTCAAAATCAGGAAAAGTTGTTTCAACTTTTTCATACAATTTTTGGGTGTAATTATCAAAAATAACTGGTTTTAATCTGTTCTTAAATAAAGTATCGCTAACAGCACCTGCTCTGGCAATTTGCTCAACATATACTTCCATTAACAATGGATATTTTTTAAGTAATTCGTCTAATTGCTGATTATAGTGTAATTCATCAAGTTGGCTGAGTTCCTTATCAAATCGAATTACCTTCAAATCAACATTTTTATTTTTAATGCTATTCTGACGATTGCAGGCATTTAGAATTAAAAAACTTAACAGGAAATAAAAAATAATTTTGTATTTTTGCACAAGTTTCATTGTTTTAAATTAAGTATTAAAAAGGCAAAAATAAGATTTCTATGAAAAAAATAAGTGTAATATTGTTGCTAGGTATATTGGTTTTTTCTGCGAATGCACAGAAACTAAATCTGGGTTTAAAATTTATCCCCAACATATCATGGATGAAAAGCGAAGCACCACTAACTATTGCAAATGATGGCATTGGTTTCGGCTATAGCTATGGGCTGACAATTGACTACAATTTCACTAACAATTATTGTCTGAATATTGATTTACTCAGCACCAATATCAATTTGCGTTCAGAACATAAAGACAGTATTTCAATTTTTTCAAAATGGAAACATCAATACGTTGCCATACCACTTGCCATTAAAATGAAAACCAATCGTGCATCTAACAATCTGTTGTATTTTGGTAAAATCGGGATAGCTCCAATGATTAAAACTTCTGCCAAATTATCGAATGTAAATAATAGCGATCAAATTAATTTTTTCAATACTACACTTCAGATTGGAGGAGGAGTACATTATTATCTTGGAGAAGGTAATACAGCAATTGTTGGCGGTTTAACTTTTCACAACGGACTTATGAGGTTCAACAATAAAAAAGCAAATATATTTCCCAATATTGATTTAACAACTGTAAGTCTGACATCTTCTTTTATTGCAATTGATCTGGGAATTATATTTTAACAGACAACTGTGCGAATAGCGCTGGCACAATTAAATTTTATTATTGGTGATTTTGACTATAACAAGTCAAAAATCATTGAAAACATTTACCTTGCGAAAGAAAACAAAGTTAATCTCATTATTTTTCCTGAACTTGCCATTACTGCTTACCCCCCCTTAGATTTTCTGGAAACTGATTTTTTTCTTCAAGAAAGCCAAAAAGCTATTGAAGAAATAGTTGAACATACGGTCGGTATTGATGCCATAATTGGTTGTCCGTTTATTAATTCAGAAAAAGAAGGCAAGAAACTTTATAATTCGGCTTGTTTTATATCAAATGGGAAAATAGTCAGGTATATTCATAAAACCTTGCTTCCTGATTATGATGTTTTTGATGAATATCGCTATTTTGAGCCTAATAAAGATTTTTCATTAATTGAATCAAATGGTAAAAAAATAGCAGTTACTATTTGTGAAGATATATGGAATATTCACACTATTTATTATACACAGGATCCCCTTGCTGAATTATCCAAACTAAATCCTGATTTAATAATTAACATATCAGCTTCACCCTTTGCTTCTGATCATGATAAAATCCGACTTGAGACCATACGAAAAACTGCTATTAAATACAAAACTCCTGTAATATATGTAAATCATACAGGAGCGCAAACCGACCTGATATTTGATGGCTCATCAAGAGTGGTGAACGCTAATGGTGAAACACTTTGTAAATGTAATCAGTTTGTTGAAGAACTACTTTTTTTTGATATTTCGGAAACATCACTAAACCAGCCGGAAATTGAATTTGAAGCATCGAAAACAGAACAAATTTATAATGCCTTGATAAGTGGTATTCAGGATTATTTTTTTAAAATGAATCTGAAAAAAGCTATAATTGGTTTATCAGGTGGAATTGATTCTGCGGTTGTAGCCATTTTATTAAAAGATGCTCTTGGTGAAAGCAATGTCAAAGCGATATTATTACCTTCTGAATTTTCGAGTAGTCATTCAGTTCCAGATGCTACAGAACTTTGCCTGATAAACCAGATTCCTTATGAAGTTATCAGTATTAAAAAGCTGTACAACAATTTTATACAAACACTCTCTGATTATTTTGAAGGTAAAGCATTTGATGTAACAGAAGAAAACCTTCAGGCACGAATCAGAGCAACATTACTCATGGCCTTTACGAACAAATTCGGTTACATATTAATAAATACTAGCAACAAAAGTGAAATGGCAGTTGGTTACGGAACCTTATACGGTGATATGTGTGGTGGATTATCAGTATTAGGCGATTTGTACAAAACTGAAGTTTATGAACTCGCTCATTTTTTAAACAAAGATAAAACTGTCATTCCGGAAAACATCATAACAAAAGCACCAAGCGCTGAGTTAAAGCCAAATCAGAAAGACAGCGATAGTTTACCCGACTATGATATTCTTGACCAACTACTATTCAACTATCTTGAAAATAAAATGGGTGCTGATGATTTAGTTAAGATGGGCTATGAAAAAGAAATGGTCAAAAAAGTGCTGCATCTGGTGAATATGAACGAATACAAACGATATCAAGCTCCACCTGTTTTAAGAATCAGCAATAAAGCATTTGGTATCGGAAGAAGAATGCCAATAGTTGCAAAGTATTAATGTTTTTCAGTTTGCAATTCCCCAATTTTCCAGCCTAGTAAAATAAAAAACAAAACAAAAGCTATACCTGCCTGCCTTTCAAGAACTGATTCTCCTAAAAATGAGATAGAAACAACCAAAACAAGAGGCAACAGATAATAATTTTTTAATTTCATTGCCTTTAAAAGCAGAAATAACATTAAACCGGTAAATATTAAAAAACCAAAAATACCTGTTCCTGCCAATACCTGCAAATACTGATTATGAGGGTCTAATCTGTTTCTTTCGTCTAAAACCGGCTTGTTCTCAGTCAGATATTTATAAAGTTCACTTTTCAGATCTGCATTGCCAGTTCCAAAAAGCGGATTTTTTTTAAAAAGATGAAAACAGGCTTTCCAATACTCAACCCGTGTAGAAAACGAATAATAATTAATATTTCCCTTTTGTTGATAAACTTTAATATCTTCAATAGTTTTCATGTATCTGTTGTGCAAGGAATCGACATATTTCACACTCAAAAAACCTGTTAATGCCATCACGACAATTATAACCACTGAATGATAATGCTTTCTTTTTTGTACTAAAAAAAATACAGTGATGAAAACAAAAGAAAAATAAAAGGCAATCAAACCGGTACGTGCGGAGATTGTATGAAGAAAAACAAAATACAAAATCAACATAACTACATTGACAATAGTATAATACTTTGAAATTTTTAAGTTTTCGCTAATTTTTGTTTTAACAATAAGCCCTGCAAAAACATTTAATGCTGAAAATGCCAGCATCATACTGAAATAAATATGATTCAAACCTGTTATTACCGGTATTGGTTTAGCTTTAAAAATACTGTCGTTATAATATTGGTAATCAATTAGGTAATTAATAAATGAAGCAAGACCAACCATGCAAACAAATACATTAAAAATAAAAACTACATTTTGTAAGACAATGAGCTGATTTATTTTTTTATTGAGAAAAATGAGTGGAAAAACCAATAGTGGCAGCTTTATAAAAATATCTCTTAACCAGTTTTCCTTTGATTCAGTTATAAAAACACCTGTCAGATATATCAAATAAAGCAGCAAAAACCATAAAACTATGGGGTTTTTCTTTAGTTCAACAAAAGAAATCCTGAATTTGACAGACCACAACGAAAAAACAACCAGGACGACAGTAGAAATGGGTAATATTGCGTTTGAAAACAGAATTCCTATTAGAAAAGCAATGATGACAAACCACCAAAAAACATTTAAGAAGTTATTATTATCTGTAAATATTACCATTTACTCTAATTCATACGACAAACGAACCCTTGTAAGCTGATCCCGAAGTTTAAGTTGTTTTGCTGCAAATTTCGACAATTTTATTATTTCATTGCTATGCTCGTTTTTAGGCAAATTTCCCACTACTTTAACATAAATTTGTTTGTCATTCATCAGGTTGGTAACCATAATAATAGTACCAACCGGGGCTTTTTTATGAAGTGCCAATGCTTTTCTGCTATCAATATTAGGGTCTTCAATCCATGTGGCTATACCCTCTTCGGTAACAGATTTTGCATCCTGAGTTTTTGTATTGTCCTTTTTAACCTGATTGGGCTGAGGCTCAACATCAACATACTTTACAAGCTGAACAATCTGAATTTCCATACCTTCCCGGATACTTTCATCACTTAAATTGTTCCATTTTTTAAGATTTTCTACCGATACATTATATAATTTAGCAATTTTATAAAGAGTCTCCCCTTTTTCTACTTTATGAGTGAATTTTTTCTCTTCGATATTTACTTTTGGAATAGGCACCAAAATAACCTGATCGAGTGCTAATGTTTCAACATTATTATTAACCAATTTAACATCATCAACACTTACACCATATCTTTTACTTACTGCAAATAATCCCTGCCCCTTTTCAACCTTATGCATAATATACTTCTTACCGTTAACTTCTTTAATCCCTATAGAATCTCTTAATGCATAACTAAAAAAAGTACTTAAAAATAAAGCAAAAGCAACAATTGTTTTTAACATAAAAATCTGATTTAAGATTATTTGTGCAAAAATAAAAGCAGCAAGACTAAGGCTATATTTATTTTGTCCACAATACATTTCACCAGCAAAAACTAAAATAGTTTGAATCTTAACTTACAAATTTTGACCATCAACAAATCGAATTGTAATTTTGTAGTGTTTTAAAAAAATAAATAGAAAGACTAAATGCTTAAAAGAACATTATTAACAGTAAGCGGGCTTATTTTACTTCAGCTTGTGGTTGCACAAACCACTGTCATCAGGCTTGACCTGAAACGTCAGATTGATCCAACAGCAAGACGTGCCTGTAACAAGGCTTTTGAAATGGCAAAAGAACAAAAAGCATCTGCTATAATTATTGATATGAACACACCTGGTGGAATGTTGAATGAAGCCGACAGCATCCGAACCGCCATCATGCATTCTAAAATTCCTGTTTATGTTCTTATAAACCCGAATGCAGCATCAGCAGGTGCATTAATCAGCATTGCCTGTAATAAAATTTACATGACTGACGGCTCAACCATAGGAGCTGCTACAGTGGTAAATCAAAATGCAGAACAATTACCAGATAAATATCAATCGTATATGCGGGCAATGATGCGTTCTACGGCAGAATTCAGAGGACGGGATCCCCAAATTGCTGAAGCCATGGTAGATGAAAAAATAGAAGTTCCGGGGGTTTCCCCTGCAGGTCAGGTACTTACATTTACTCGTAGCGAAGCTATCAAACATGGCTATTGCGATGGAAAAGCAGAACGCATTGAAGATGTTTTAGCTCAGGAAGGCTTCACTTCTTATAAAATTGATAAAGTTAACTTCACAGCCCTTGACAAAATTATCAACTTTCTGATAAGTCCTTTTATTCAAGGGATATTGATTTTACTAATTATTGGAGGTATTTATTATGAACTTCAAACACCAGGAATTGGGTTTCCGCTTGCTGCTGCCGTAACTGCAGCTGTATTGTATTTTGCACCCCTCTTTCTTGAAGATTTGGCTGCAAGTTGGGAAATTTTGATTTTTATTTTAGGAGTTGGATTAATGCTGCTTGAAGTTTTTGTGATTCCCGGATTTGGTGTTGCAGGAATTGCCGGTATTGTTCTTATGCTTACAGGGCTTATTCTGGGCATGGTTGACAATTTCTATTTTGATTTTAAGTATACCGGTGGAGACGAAATTGTCAAATCTCTTCTGGTGGTAATGATTTCCTTTATTCTTGCAATAGTATTTATTTTTGCAACCGGAGGGCAGTTTATTAAAAGTCAACTTTTCCAACGGCTTGTTTTACAAAACACCCTTGAAACACCCGATTACAGAGACGAAATTATAAAAGAAAAAATAACTTCATTGGTTAATAAAACAGGAATCAGCTTAACTTCAATGCATCCTGCAGGAAAAATAAACATTGAAGGTAATATCTATGATGCACTCAGCGATGGAGATTTTCTTGAAAAAGATACTTCAATAATTGTTGTTCAGGATTATGGAAACCGTATTTTAGTCAGAAAAAATGAAAAAGTATGAGAAAAACACTCCTGATTCTAACGGTATTTTGTTTTTTTACTTTCACAACATTGCTTGTTAATGCCCAGTTTTTCAGAGCCGGTTTAAACTTAGGAGTAAACGGTTCTCAAATTACAGGCGACAATATGATGGGATTTGACAAGGGAGGTCTCAATTCAGGTATTTTTATTGAACATAAATTAATTTCAAACGAAAAAGCAAGTTTACGATTAAACATTAACTATTCGCAAAAAGGTAGCAGACGCATCATTGACCAATATATTCACACAGCAGGGAAATGGGATTTATATCGTGCCGATTATTTAGAGGTGCCTGTTACTTTCAATTATCATGTTTATAAACAATGGGGAGTTATGGGAGGCTTAGCCTTTGGTTTTAATGTTAACGAAAAATATATCCCCAGAGATGGCACCGATTATACTGATTTTAATCTGGCAAAAAAAACTGAACTGAGTTCAGTGTGGGGTTTATATTATCTGATGAATGCCAAATTTGAATTTTTTCTGAACTACCAGTCCTCAGTATATAATTTTTCCACAGCATCAAATACCCCATTCTGGATAATTTGGGGTGATGTACGGAAAGGATACATTCATGTATTAACAAGTGCAGGTTTAAGATTTTATTTTAATTCGAAATGATTTTATCCAAACTATTATTTTTGCACAAAAAATAAATTCAAATTTATGTTTAAAGGAAACCAATTAAAAGTAAATCTGTTGATTGCAGGTTTAATATTAGCAGGTATCAGTACCCGTTTTTTTCTTAATATACCTAACTTTACAGCCATTGGGGCAATTGCTTTATTCAGCGGTGCATATTTTACCAATAAACGACTTTCTATCATATTTCCACTTGTAATTCTGTTAATATCAGATATTTTCCTTGGCTTTCACAATACCATGCCATTTGTTTACTTTTCATTCTTATTAATCATTTTATTAGGCCATCTTTTACGCAACAGAAAAAAATACTACTATATTTTCGGTCTTTCTATTGCCGGTTCAATCATTTTTTACATCATAAGCAATTTTGGTGTTTGGCTTACCGGTATGGGATTATCAAATAATATTGTTCAGGTTTATATTGATGGAATACCATTTTTCAGAAATATGATTGCAGGCGACCTTGTTTTTAATTCTGTGTTGTTTGGCTCAGCTTATTTGGTTTTTGAAAAATTTTCATTATTTGCATCTGTAAATGAAAAATGATTTTGAGCTTACAGACTCTTTTAAGCACAAAGGATTAAGACGAAGACTTGTTGAAATAGTCAGGTCAAAAGGAATTAAAGATGAAAGTGTTTTAAGAGCAATAGCCTCTGTTCCCCGTCATTTATTTTTAGATAGTGCTTTTCATGAGCTTGCTTATGAAGATCAGGCTATGCCTATTGATGCCGAACAAACTATTTCACAACCTTACACTGTGGCGTATCAAACCGAAATGCTAGCTGTTGAAGAGGGTCATAAAATACTTGAAATTGGGTTAGGCTCAGGTTATCAGGCTTGTGTTTTATTAGAATTAGGCGCAATTGTTTACAGTATTGAAAGAATACAAGTTTTGTATGAAAAAGCAAAAGAATTTCTTCCATTGATTAATTACAATCCCCATATATTTATAGGTGATGGCACATTAGGCTTACCCGAACATGCTCCTTTCGATCGTATCATTGTAACTGCTGCTGCACCTGAAATTCCTAAACCATTAGCAGAACAATTGATTGTAGGAGGAATAATGATTATCCCTATCGGGAACAGAAATGTTCAAACTATGTATAAAATAACGAAAAAATCTAAAACTGAGTTTGAACAAAAAGCACTCGACAGTTTCAGATTTGTACCATTGGTTGGAAAGCAAGGCTGGAAAGTTTAGTTCTGAAGTTTCATTATCTTGTATCATTAACCTTTTGATTTCATTAATATTGCTAAAAATCAAAGTAAAGTAACATCTACTTAAATTTCAGTATAAAATTTGTAAAGAGGCAATATCATCACTTTATTCTTGTTGGTAGAAATTAAATATCGCTTTGCTTTAACAATTACCTTTTCATTACTGGTATTTGTACTATTGGCACAGGATGCCGATGAAGGCTTTTTGAATACAACTGTAAAAGTTTACAATACAAACAAAGAAAGACTTGAAACAATCACTGTAATTTACACTGATTTATCAACCAATCAGGTACTAAAAACTGCTACTGTTGGTGGCTCTGCATTTTTCCGGCTTAAACTCAACAGTTCTTATCTGGTTGTTGTATCGGGTTATGGATACTATACTAAAACCATTGAAATCAACACATCAGTAAATCGGATAGGAAATTATCCAGCTTTTTATACAGAAATAGAAGTTACTCTCTTTGACAATTGTGAAAATAATTCTGCCCGAGCCAATATTCTTGAATATCCAATCGGGAAAATCAAGTACAATAATTCGAAAACAAAATTTGAATATGATTTTGCCTACACAGCTGAAATGACTGAACTTTATAATGAAAAATATGAAGAAAGATGTTTAAAAGCTGAAAAAGAAAAAGAAGCAATAGCGCAAACTACTGCTCCAAAAGAAAAACAAATTATTGAAAAACCTCAACCTGAAATAAAAGAGCCTAAAAAAGAAGAACCTAAACCTGTTAAGCAACCTGAACAAAAAATTGTTGAGAGCCAGCCTAAACCTGAAAAACAAAAACCTCAGCCTGAAATAAAAGAACCCAAAAAAGAAGAACCTAAACCTGAAAAACAACCCGAACAAAAAGTTGTTGAGAACCAGCCCAAACCTGAAAAACAAAAACCTCAGCCAGAAATAAAAGAAACTAAAAAAGAAGAACCTAAACCTGAAAAACAACCCGAACAAAAAGTTGTTAATAACCAGCCCAAACCTGAAAAACAAAAACCTCAGCCAGAAATAAAAGAAACTAAAAAAGAAGAACCTAAACCTGAAAAACAACCCGAACAAAAAGTTGTTGAGAACCAGCCCAAACCTGAAAAACAAAAACCTCAACCTGAAATAAAAGAACCTAAAAAAGAAGAAACAAAACCTGACAAACAACCCGAAAAAATAGTTGTTGAAAACCAGCCTAAACCTGAAAACCAAGAACCTGAACCTGAAAAAACAGAACAAAATAGCATTCCTGATGAAAACAATGAAGCAATTACTCAAAACAATAATTCAAATTTGAATGAATCGAAACCTCAACCAGAGAACAAAGTGATAATAACTCCCAAAAAACAGATATTTGACCAAAACCGGTCCTTTATTTATATTCAGCCCAAAAACAGCTGGCCATCAGAATTGAGAAACCATTTACTTGATCCTAATTACAAGGCAAAAGCAATTGGTACATTTGCTTATACAGAAAATGAACAGAAAAGGGAATTCTTTATAGAAGATGTTCCTGAATTAAGAGAAAAATTCCCCAAACAATTTGAAGCTGCCTTTAAAAACTGGGATTATCTGATTGATTTGTATAGTAACTATCAGAATAAGCAATAAAGATTTTCAAAATAGGCAAAATGGAATTTTATAAATTTTGCCCATCAGCGTCAAAGACTCATTACCAACAAAGCTATCTGACTACAAAGTCTAAAGTCATTAGCATATACTGACCACCTTTGTATTCTTCAATTTGCTTCAATCTGGCATACATTTCATAATCTTCTGCACCCATCAGCCATTTCAAAACAAATGATTTAACACTGCTGAATGAACCGAACTGAGTCCAGAATCCTTTTGCTTTAGGATATACCTTAATTCTGTAATTTTTAATTTTCGCCATAGAAGCAGCAATATTAATCGCATCATAAATATCCCCTACTTTATCGGCAAGTCCTAATTCTACAGCCTGACTTCCCGACCAAATTCTACCTTGTGCAATAGAATCTACAAAGTTCATATCCAGATTTCTTCCTTCAGCAACTTTTTTCTTAAAATCTCCGTAAGTTCCATTCACATAATATTGCAGAACTGCCAGTTCTTCAGGACTTAAAGGACGGTTAAAGTTACCAAAATCGGCATATTTTCCTGTTTTAACACGGTCAAATGAAATTCCTAATTTGTTTTTCCAGAAATTTTGCATGTCAAGATGTAAACCAAAAACACCAATAGAACCGGTAATTGTAAATGGATCGGTAATAATAGTATCGGCAGGAGCAGCAATGTAATAACCACCCGAAGCTGCGAGAGAACCCATTGAAACAACTAGTGGTTTTTTATCTGCTGCAAGTTTAACTTCACGCCAGATAACATCGGAAGGTAAGGCTCCTCCCCCAGGAGAATTGATACGCAAAACAATAGCTTTAACATTATCATCTTCTCTGGCCTGTCTGATGGCTTTTGATAATCCTTCAGAACCAATAGTCTGATAATTTCCTGAACCCATATTTATCGATCCAACTGCATAAACCAAAGCAATTTTATCTTTAGTATATTCCTTTTTATCATCTGAAGTAGAAACATATTTTTCAATTTTTACCAATTCAATTTTATCCTTTTTGGTAATTTCTTTTAATTTAGCAATAAATTCATCTTTATAGAGTAAACCATCTACCAGTTTGTATTTAAAAGCATCATTTGCTTCCTGAACTTTTAAATTATCAATGAGATACTTTAATGAATCAGGATTCATTTTTCTGGCTTCAGCAATTTTCTGAATAAAACTTTCGTAAACCGGAAACAGGTATTCTTCCATTTGCTGACGGTCGTAAGGACTCATGTCGTTTCGGATAAATGTTTCACCTGCACTTTTATAGTTACCTGCTTTAATGAGTGTAGGTGTTATATTGAGTTTGTCGAACATTCCTTTTAAATAAACATTTTCGGAACTAAAACCGGTCATAATCATAATTCCCTCAGGCTGCATATAAATTTTATCGGCAACACTCGACAGGAAATATGTACCCTGAGTCATGATTTCAGAATAAGCATAAATAAATTTTTTACTCTTCTTGAAATCTATCAGTGCATTTCTCAACTCGTTTAGCATTGCTAAAGAAGCTGTCTGTATGTTGGCATTCAAATAAATACCACTTATTTTAGGGTCATCTTTAGCACTTTTAATTTTATCCATTATATCTTTTAACCCTACTGGAAAAGTGCCATCATCCATAAATTCAAATCCATAAAACGGAGAATCATCAACACGTTCAGTAATTGGGCGGCTTAAGTCAATCATTAGTACCGATTTGTCTTTAATTTCCACGCTTTCCTTATTGGAAATTTTATTTGAATAGTGAGATGCAATTCCAACCACAATGCTGATCATTAAAATTGCAATAACAATATATGCTAAAATAAAACCCAGCATACTGGCAAATACATATTTAAAAAACCCTTTCATAAGTTTAGTGTTTAAATTATTGATTTAAATTCTGATTCAAAGATAAAAAGTTATTTCAATTTAATTGTTATTAAATAATTCTTTTAAAAAATAAACCGGATGCATTTTATTGCATCCGGCTTCAACGGGAAATAAATATCAAAAATCTACAAAAGAGAGTCCTAAAGAAAAAGCATTAAGCTCAGGTCCCTGATTTTTAAAAAACAAATCAGACATATCGTAAGTGGCATAAATCATAAAGCTATCTCCAAATCCAGCGCGTGCAGTAATTGCATAGCGGAATGGTTCCACATTAAAATCACCCTTTGCCTTTTCCTTTATTTTGTTTCCGTTTATCAAATAAACTAATTTTGTTTTACTACCAATATTATAGCCCAGCAACAAACCTGCTGCCAGATGTAATGCTTTTTCAGAATTACCAGATGAATTAAATTCGAGTAAAAGAGGCACATTCAGATATGCTAATCTGAGTTTTGATTTTTCAAACACATTGATTGTATCTATGGTGCCTGATAAAACTGGTTTATTACTTATCAGCCGTGTATTATTTTTAAAACGATAGTTGTTAATTTCAAGACCTAAACCAGAACCTATCATCAGATAATTCTTGATTATCGGGAAGTTTTTTTCAGCGAAATTAAGACCTACTCTAATTGATTTTTTATAATCGAGAGAAATAAAATCGTAACCAACAGGTGTTTCGAATGAATAATCGGGATTCATCAAAGCTGCAACGCCTAAATCAAGACCCGACCATGGTGTAAAATCATCATAATCTTTCTTCTTCTTTTTTTCTTCTTTCTCTTCTTCAAAAATATCAAATTTATATCCGCCTATTTTAACAGAAACTGTATCACCATCATTTTTTGAACTTTTTCCTTTGAAAACAGCTACACCACTTACTTTTATATCGTTTACCTGCGGATCGCCCATAAACTCAAGTTTAGCAGCTCCTGAAATTTCACCAAATATTTTTTCAGTTGTATTTACTTGTGCTTTACCTGCACCACTGATGTTTACATTCGTTTGTTTGGTAATTAATTCTGATGCCTTGATGTCGCCAGCACCACTAATAACCAATTGATGATAATCACAGCTACCACTAATTTCTATCTCGGCAGCTGCTGAAATATTGGTATAAAGAACCCTTGTTTGCAAATTTTTAATCATCACTTTTGCAGTACCATTCAGGTCAAGATACAAACTATCTCCTGAAAACTGCTCACAATTCAGTTTTACAACATCTAATATCTTGATTGAATTTATGCTTTTAAAACCTAATCTCAGATATGCATCTTCATTTAATTGCTTTACATCAATTTTTAATTTACCGTCATCAATTTTATAATTCAATTTTTTAATGTCATCATTAAATATCTGCAAACTGTTTTCCTCTTCCTGCACGATATTTATATTCAAATTAATACCACTAATAACCACTGCTGAAAATTCAGTAATTGTTATTTCAGATTTATTGGTATCTGTTTGTGCTGATATACTTAAATATAAGGTAAAAAGTACTGCCAATGTTAAAACTGTTTTCTTCATTTTTTTTCTTTTTACGTTTGACGTTTTACTAATTTCAAATGTTACATTATTATTTTCTGACAGGATAATCAAACGATAGCATTCGTGAGTTAAATGCTAAGTTTTCAATATTTCCTTCGTTATCATAGTCCTTTTTAAGTTGCCATTCCTGGCCGAATAACTTTCCTGTTTGCCTGATACCTAAATCAACAAGATCCCAGCCCGAAAATTTTCGAGAGTTGTATTCTTCCCTGCTTTCATTCAACATTTTTTTTCTGAATTGCCTTAACAAATACTGGTCGATTGTATAAGAGCCACCATGTGATATATTTTCAATTTCGTATGCATACTTACCTATATTAAGTTCAGTTTTAGGTTGAAAAGCAATAATTTCCTGATTTTGTAATGTAGATAAATCAATGCTACTGTCAGGGCTATTTTTTTCTATCTCAGGTTTTACAACCGATAAAGTGATTTCAGAATTATTATGAAGTTCATTTTCAGTAAGTTTCGTATTACTATTTATAGCCATTAATTTATTAGTTTGATCTTCCTCAGGAACAAGAACTTCTGATTGCTGATTTTGTAAAACCGGCAATTGAGCAATTTCTGGAGGATTATTCGTTCTAAATAAATCGCGGTTTACAAATAAAAGAGTTATCAATAAAATAGCAGCTGCTGAATAATAAGTTACTCTCTTCAACATCTGAACAGATAAAACAGGAATAAAACTTCTTTTTAGTGTATTTTTATCAGTGAAAGTAATTTTTAGGTCTGGTTGTAAGACTGTTTTTTCATACAATTTATATTCTTGTGCTATTTCAGGATTTGTTAAAAGTAATTTTTTGAATTTTATGGTTTCAACTAGAGACAACTCATTTTCCACACCTGCCACCAGAAATTCATCAATATTTTGATATTCGGGGGAAATAAAATCAATTACTGATTTTTTCAGTAATTCCTTTTCTTCAAATACCACATTTTCATCAATAAATAATGATTCAGAAAAAGCATCAAACTCATCTTTAATATCAGGATTTTCAATTAAAAATAATTCTACCTGATTTTTTGTTAAAGGGTCTAAATTACCTTCATAAAAATCAACCAAAAAGGCCTCATAATTCAGTCGTGTAATAATCTGTTTCATAAGCATTAAATTACAAGGTCAGCACTTTTTATATAGTCTTTTAAAAAAACTCTTGCACGGTAAATATATACTTTCACCTGAGTTTCGCTTAATCCGGTTACTTCAGCAATATCGGTGTAAGAATAACCTTCATAATCGCGTAGTAAAATTACAGTTCTCTGAGATTCTGGCAATAGAAGAACTGCCTGATCGATAATTTCTTTTGCATCTGAATAAGTTTCATGAGTTATATCCTTATTGAAGTCTGCCTGTTCAATATCCACAATTCGTTTATTTTTTCGAATATAGTCTATCATGGTATGATAGGCAGCTGTAAATAAATAAGATTTTACTTTATCAGCAGAAACAGTATCAACTTTTTCCCATAACTTCATATAAGTATCCTGTACAATATCCTTTGCTTTGTCTTCATCACGAATGTTTTTCAGGATAAAGCGGTAAACTCCATCTGAAAAATTATCAACACTTTTATTGTACTCGTTTAAAGTCATTTTTTTGCGTATCGAATATATGACGACCTAATCAGAATAATGTTACAGTGCGTTTAATATTTTTCTTCTTTTTTGTATTGCTTTTCTCTGAGACTATCGCGTTTGTCGTATAGCTTTTTCCCTTTTGCCAGGGCTATTTCCATTTTTGCAAAGCCCCTTTCTGAAGAAAAAATTCTTAAAGGAATAATTGTCAGACCTTTTTCTTTTACTTTTGAGTGAAGTTTTCGTAGCTCTCTTGCAGTCAGTAATAATTTTCGAATCCGCAAAGGATCATGATTATAAATATTGCCGTGTGAATACTCAGAAATATGAAGATTTCGCACAAATAACTCGTTTCCTGCAAAAAAACAATATGAATCATTAAAACTGACCTTTCCTTGCCTGATTGATTTTATTTCAGTTCCTGTAAGTAAAATTCCTGCAGAATAAACCTCAAGAATTTCATTCTCGAAACGGGCTTTCTTATTTGGTATGTTAAAAGATTTATTCATTTTTTTAAAAGTGCAAAGATATTACAACAAAACACTCTTTTATTCGTTTAAAATAATTGTAAATTTGCTGACAGAAATAATGCTTATTATGTTTAATTCTTTAAATAAAAAAATCAGAAAGTTAATTTTACCGCTAACATATATACTCTTTTTAAGTCTTTTAATGGCTTGTCACCGCGACCGTTGTCCATGCCATCTTCAGAAACAAGGAATTGATAACATATTTGTTGGTAAAAAATTTGCAAACTCTATATCGTCCTTTTTAACTTTGAAAAAATTTTAAAAATTGAAAAAATTCAGACTCATATTAATTTCTCTTGTAGCGCTAATAATTCTTAATGCTTGCAGAAGTGATTTTTGTCCGACTTTCAAAGTAAAAAAGGCAATTTATCAGAAAGTTCAGTCTCTTGGCCAAGTAATTAAATGAAGTACCATATATTTTTATTGCTACTGTTATTTTCGCTTTCTTATTCGTTAAGCGCACAGGATAACAGAATTAATGAATATGCAGGTATACGTTTCGATAAAAGCCTGCAATTCGGAGCAATCAAACATTCAAATGGATTAGGTTTAAACACTCAGTATTTAATTCAGCGAAAAGTAAACAGGCTGATTTTATTTAATTATGAAATTATCAGTCTGAAACACCCAAAAGAAAGTAAGGTTGTAAATCCGATTGAAGATCAGGCATTACCCTATGTATATGGCAAACGTTTCAGTGCTATTCCTATGCGGTTTGGTGCTGGAAACCAGTTTATTGTTGCCGATAAGGAAACACCTTCGGGCATCAGAATTTCACTGAATTATCATTTAGGACTTGATATGACTCTGTTAAAGCCACAATATTTATGGATTACCTATTATTTTCCTGAAACCGGACGAGTAAAAAAACTTGAAAAGTACGACCCTGAGAATCCTGTTCATGCCAACCAGAATAATATTTTTGGAGGTGCAGCATTTTATCATGGCTTCACCGATTTGGAAACCGTATTCGGTCTTTATTTAAAAACTAGTATCAGTTTTGAATGGAACGATAGTGAAGACCAATATAAGCTGATAGAAACAGGGTTTATGATAGACGCATTTCCGGAACCCCTTCCCATCTTTGCTTATATTGATAATTCGAATTTATTTTTCAATTTTTTTGTATCATTAAGCTTTGGCAAAAGGTGGTAATAATAATTCAACGCTTTAATGAACGAATTTTCCCAGTTTAAAAATAAACCTAAATGGTTAAAAGTTCCTTTAGCAAAAGGAGAAAAATATATTCAGTTAAAATCGCTCGTAAAAAAGAACAATCTGGCAACAATTTGTCAAAGTGGCAATTGTCCGAATATGGGTGAATGTTGGAATTCAGGCACTGCAACATTTTTAATATTAGGCACAAAATGTACACGAAATTGTCTGTTTTGTGATGTCGAACCCGGACGACCTCAACCACCTTCGCCAAGCGAACCTTTTGATGTTGCAGATGCAGTCAAAAAAATGAATTTAATGCATTGTGTAATTACATCGGTTACCCGTGACGATTTGCCTGACTATGGTGCCAGTCATTGGGCTGCAACTATAGCAGAAGTTAAAAAACATAATCCGGGTGTAACCATGGAGGTATTGATTCCTGATATGCACGATAAAATTGAGTTTTTAAAAATAATTGCCGATCAGAAACCAGATATTATTTCACACAATATCGAAACTGTTAAACGTTTGTTTCCCTTGGTCAGACCACAAGCCAATTATCAAAGAAGTCTTAAGCAATTAAAAGATACTGCTCAGTTTAATTTGATCACAAAATCTGGCTTTATGGTGGGTCTTGGTGAAACAGAAGCTGAAGTATTTGAATTGCTCGTCAATCTGCATGAGCAAAATACACAAATAGTAACTATTGGTCAGTATCTGGCTCCTTCTCCCAATCATTATCCTCTGAATGAATACATTCATCCCGACCAGTTTATTAAATACAAAGAATACGGAGAAAAAATTGGCATTCGAAAAGTTATTTCCGCTCCTTTAGTCAGATCTAGTTATCATTCCGAGAGGCAGTTATAAAACTGTTTTACTCAATTTATAGCAGTCTTTACTCATTTATGTTAGCTGAATTAAATACAAGTTGTATTTTTACACCCTGTTAATATAGCACTATGCTGAAAAATAATCTTGATTTATTCCTTTTTTCAATAACTAAAATTATTATTTTTGCACCGAAGTTTTAATTGATTTTAAATGATAACTATGAGAACTAAACTAATTATTGTTGCTATTGCATCATTTTCATTATTATTTGTTGGGATGAAGATATTCACTCACTATAAAAATGAAAACAGAATTAAAAACATCAAACTTGAAAGAAACCGACCTGATAAAGCAAAAAGCATTGCTGGAGCAATGGAATATTATCAGGCTATTAAAGCAAATCCAATAACCGGGGAAATAGATCATGAACTGGTTGCAGCTGCATATCGTGATGCCGACAGATTACAAGGATATCGTGCATTGAATCTGGATTGGATTAGCCGCGGACCTGATAATTTTGCAGGCCGTACCCGAACTTTAGTAGTAGATAAAGACAACCCTGAAATTTTAGTTTCAGGTGGTGTTAGTGGTGGTATTTATCGTTCAGCAAACGGTGGTAAATCATGGACAAAAATCATTTATGCAGCAGAAGCTGGTGGTTTGGTAGTATCATGTATGACTCAGGCATCTGACGGATCTATTTATTTCGGAACAGGTGAAATGTATTTTACTGCCATGAGTGGACCAAACGGAGACTTAACATCGGGCAGCCGCGGAGGTGGAATTTACAAATCAACTGATAAAGGTTTAACATGGACATTTCTGAGTTCTACCGATCCGGCAACCAAAGGTTCAAGATGGTATAATATTCAATCTGTAAAAACCGATCCAACCAATGCCAGTACAGTATATGCTGCAACTTATTCAGGTCTGATGAAATCAACCGATGGTGGAACAACCTGGAATTCGATAACAATGCCTGATGGTGCATCAGCACAGATATTTATTGATTTAATTCTCAGTCCTGACGGAAAAACAATTTTCACTGCGTCTTATGCAGCAGGACGTTGCCGTCTGTTTCGCTCTGTTGATGGTGCAGCATTTGAAAGAATCGGCACTGCAATTACACGAAACGGAAATACGGTTTCACCCAATCCGATTACTGAAGCTACCCGCCTTACTTTAGCAATGGCACCAAGTGACCCAAATTATGTTTATGTATGTGCAACTTCAAACGGAACAGCTCCTTATCCCGGAACTCATAGTTTCGGAGGTCTTTATCAATCAAAAGATAAAGGAACTACCTGGGAACAAGTAGTAACTGGTCTTTCTTCAACTGCACAACCTTTTGGAAGTCAAGGTCATTATCAGGGGCAATACGATAACTGTGTTATTGTTGACCCTAGCAATAAAGAACGTGTTTTCCTAGCCGGAGTTACCATGTATTGCTACAACAACAAACAATTCTATAAAGTTGCAAGTACAGAAGAATATCTTAGTGATTTATTTAAAAACCCTCAGTTTGTTCATGTTGATATGCATAATTTTGTTTTTGACACAAAATCAAATCCTTCCAGAATGTATATTTTAACAGATGGCGGTATTTATATGAGCACTGACTTCCAAAAAGATTATCCTACTTATTCTTACAGCAACATGTATTATACCACAACACAATACTATGGCTTAGCTGTTGATATTCATGGCAATTTACTTGGAGGAACTCAGGATCAGAGTACTATGTATATTGATGCAGGTAGTTTATCTGGCAACAGTGCCCATGAAATCTTAGGTGGTGATGGTTTTTATGCTGAAATTTCGAAATACGACAACAATATTATATTCTATGAATCTCAGGAAGGACGTTGTGTCAGGTCTAATAATAAAGGTAAAGGATACGAAAAATTTGTTTATGATTATAAAACCCAAGATTATGTAATTGATGACCAATTCTACTTCAACACTCCATTTCGTTTATGGGAGAATATTGAAAAACAAACTTTTTATGACACGAACAACAACCCATATGATTCAAATGTTCATGTATCTAAGTGCTTTGTTGCTGGTGCAAAAGGTGTTTGGTTAACACTTGATGCTGTAGATTTTAATGCCGATTCGATCAGATGGTATTTAATATCAAAAGGTATTGCAAATCAACAAATTCTTCATTTAGAGTATAGTTCAGATGGCGATGCTGTTTTTGCAGGAACCAGAACCGGACGTCTGTATCGTATTTCGGGTTTAAAAAACAAAAAAATATGGTTTGACCAAGGTGGCAACTTTAACCCTGATAATTTTGGAATTAAAACTGATTTATTGGGTTCTTGGAGCGGAAGGTCGGTTTGCGGTATTGGAATATCACCATCAAATAATAATGTTGTTGTTGTTACACTTGGTAACTATGTTTCAGGATTCGACCATGTTTATATTTCGAAAAACGCAATGGCCGATGTAGCAAATGTTACTTTCACTGCGATACACGGAAATTTACCCAGAATGCCTGTTTATGATGCAGCTATCAATTCTCAATCTTCCAATCAGGACACTATCATTATTGCAACAGAATTGGGTATGTGGGCAACTACCAATGGAGGTAACACATGGACAGAAGAAAATAAAGGAATGAACAGAGTACCTGTGTTTATGATACGCCAGATTAAACGTTATCCTTGGTGGAAAGGTTATGAATTCTTTATCGGAACTCATGGTATGGGTATTATGGCATCAAATACTTTTGTTACCAATCTTGGACAATCGGAAAACAAACAATTGACTCAAAAAATGAGTATATTTCCAAACCCTGTTCGTGACCAATTGAATGTTCGATATATCTTGAACCAGCCTTCAGTTTTAAAAGCTGATATAATTAATATGAATGGACAGATTGTAAAACAATATACCATTAATAATACAGTAAGAGGAGAAAACAATACAAAACTTGATGCATCAATGCTTCAAAGAGGGATGTATTTTGTACGACTCACAGCTGATGGAGTTAATCTTGTCAGCAGATTCAGTGTAGTTGAATAATAAAAACCTTATTTATTTATAAAGGCGGAGTAAAAAAGCTCCGCTTTTTTTTTATTCGTACATCAGGTTACAGCCTCGTAAAGGAGAAAAATCAGCCCTTCCTGTAACTTTAAACTGAGTGGTGTTCATACTGAATCCAACATCATCCGTTGCAATAAATGAACAGCTGGCTACATTAGATAAATCAATTATATTGAGCAAGCCGGTTTCACAATCATCTAATATATTATACGGATCATATCTGTCTCTTGACATTACCCTCATCCAGTTGGCTGAATTAAAAACTCCATCATTCAGACTATAAGCCTGCGACAGCAACTCTGTCATTCCATACTCTGAATAAATATTTTCCTGATTAAAACTTTTGCAAAGTATTTCATGAAGCTCTTCCCTCATCATTTCACGCTTCCGGCCTTTCATTCCTCCGGTTTCAATTGTTATATGTCCTGATAAATCGGGTTGATAATCTGAACAAAAATCAATTAAGGCAAATGCAACCCCTAAAAAAATTATCTTAGCTTTTGTTTTTTTTACAATTTCAATTTTTGTATTTAATGAAGCAAAATCATAAAGGTAAAAACCACTTCCATTATGTTCACTCTGCTGAATAAGTTCATTCACCATATAAACTAAGGAGGAGTTACCTCTTTCAAGGTATGATGGTAAAAGAGCAAGAATGCAATAATCTTCAGGTTCTCCGAAAAATCTTTTAAAAGTTCTTAAAAAACTTTCTTTGTACAATTCGGTAGAGTAAACGTAATGACGAGCACTTTGATCGGATGATGTTCCACTACTGATAAAAACAGTTTGATACTCAAGATTCCCTACTAAAACCTGATGGGTTTTAAAAAAACTGATGGGTAAAAAGGGGATTTTCTCTATGCTATCAATGTTAAGACAATTAATTCCTGATGCATCAATAAAACTTTTATAAACAGGATTGTTTTTTGCCTGATAATAAAAAATTTCTAATGCAATCTCATCGAAATTACTTTCGTTTGTATTAAAAATTTTATTTATAAATTTGTCAATCATTTTCAAAGGCTATGATAATATTCAAAGATAATACTAAACTAGTTTTTATTACAACATCTGTGATATTTTTTTTATTAGTTGGTTGTACCGACAGGGTTGATTTCGGAATTATACCAGTAATCAAATTTGAAAATTATCAGGTTCATAAAAATCAGAACGGAAAAGATACTGCCATCACACTAACAATTTCATTCACAGATGCTGACGGAGATTTGGGATTAGAACAAGCTGATACATTTCATCCTTTCAATAGTGGAAGTAAATACCATTATTGCATGTACATTTATTACTATGAATGGATTGATTCGGCATGGCAGGAAGTCAGACCAGAAATAGGAGGAATTCCAATCGGTGATACTATTCGCTTTCCTTACCGGTTCAGAAGTCTTACACCAAATACACCCAATAAAGCAATAAAAGGTCAAATAGATTGGCATACGAATCTTATTGAACCTCAAAAAAGTAAGAATATTAAATTTGCCATTTTTATTTACGATAGACGTTTAAATAAAAGCAATATTGTTGAATCCCCGAAAATTTTTTACAACAGATAATTCATGAACAGACAAGAAATAATTGAATCAATCAGATTTAAAAAATCATTTTTGTGCGTAGGATTAGATCCTGAAATCAGTAAAATTCCGCCACAGCTTTTAAAAGAAAAAGATCCTGTTTTAGCATTTAATAAGCAAGTGATTGATGCCACAAAAAATGTAGCTGTTGCTTACAAACTCAATCTGGCATTTTATGAGTCACAAGGGATTAAAGGGCTTGAAACATTGGAGCAAACAGCTGATTATATCCCAAAAGGAATTTTCAAAATTGCAGATGCCAAACGTGGAGATATTGGTAACACATCAACACAATATGCAAAAGCATTTTTCGAAACCATGAATTTCGATGCTATTACAGTTTCACCATACATGGGCAGCGACTCAATTAAACCATTTCTTAACTTCGAAAACAAATGGGTTATCATACTGGCTTTGACCTCAAATCCGGGTTCAAATGACTTTCAGATGCTCAAATCAGGTGAAGAATACATTTATGAAAAAGTTTTAAAAACAGCTTCTACGTGGGGAAGTCCTGAAAATATAATGTTTGTTGTTGGAGCCACACATCCTGAAGCATTTCAGCATATCAGAAAAATTATACCCGAGCATTTTATGTTAATTCCGGGTGTAGGTGCTCAAGGAGGTTCGGTTGATGATATTGGCAAATATGCTTTAAATAACGATACAGGTGTGCTTGTTAATGTATCGAGAGGTTTAATTTTTCCTTCCAACGACTATTCTTTTCCTGAAAATATTGCATTTTCTGCAAATGAATACCAAAAACAAATGAGTGTTTACATAAGTTAAAACAATGAAAGAAGAACTGCTCCATTTTGTCTGGAAATATCAATTGTTTGAAAAAAGAGAATTGACTACAACTAGTGGTGAAACAGTTGAGATAATACAGCAAGGTATTCATAATTTCGATGCAGGTCCGGATTTTTTACAGGCAAAAATTAAAATCGGGCAGCAAATATGGGCAGGTAACATTGAAATTCATGTGCAAAGCAGTGAATGGTTTAATCATGGACATCAAAACAATCCGGCATATAAAAATGTCATTTTACATCTTGTTTATGAGGATGATATGGGAAAGAATTTTCAAAATAAAACCAAAATACCGGTTTTAAGTCTCAAATACCGTATCAATCGGATTGTTATTGAAAACTATCATCAAATGATGAGCAATACCCAATGGATTGCATGTGAAGACTCAATTCATCTTGTTGATAGTCTAACCTGGCAGAACTGGCTTCAACGCTTACTGACCGAACGGCTTGAATATAAACTCAAATACATTGACGACCTACTACTTAAATACCAAAACGACATTCACGAATGTTTATTTATTTCTATTGCCCGTAGTTTTGGTTATCGGGTAAATGCTGATGCTTTTGAAAAACTTGCCCAAATAACACCTCAAAAAATTATTGCCCGACATAAAAACAGTTTATTTCAAATTGAGGCATTGCTTTTTGGACAGGCAGGTCTGCTCGATCAAAAATTCACAGATGAATACCCTCTGAAACTTCAACGTGAATATGAATTTCTTGCTTCAAAATATAATCTTGTTAGCATGGATTCTACCGAATGGAAATATGCGCGATTGCGTCCACCAAATTTCCCCACCATCAGAATTGCCCAATTTGCTCAATTACTTTATAAATCAAGCAGCTTGCTAAATAAAATTACTAATATAAAGCAAGTAGATGAAATATTCCGGTTGTTCAATACTGAAACAAGCCCTTACTGGCACAATCATTTTACTTTTGATCAAATAACAGAAAACAAAGCACGAAAAAAAACCGGTAAAAACCTGATTAACAGAATAATTATTAATAGTGTAATCCCCATTATTTTCTATTATGGAAAAGACAAAAATGAACAGGAATTAACACAATTGGCTTTCGATTTATTTGAAAAAATTGAACCTGAAAAAAATTCTATTCTCGATAAGTGGACATCATTAGGAATTGCAAATAAAAACTCAGCCGATTCACAGGCTCTCATTCATTTAAAAAATTATTATTGTGAACAGAAAAAATGTTTATCCTGTTCGGCAGGAACTTTTATTCTGAAAAAGCAGAAATAAAATTATTATTTATCTGCTAAGTATCCTTTATAACCTTTAGCCCGCAACTTATCAGAACGCTGTATTACCTTTTGTTCCTGATCTTTTTTGAACTCAATAAATTTTTCCATTAACTGATGATCACCCACCGACAATATCTGAACAGCAAGTAAACCTGCATTACGTGCTCCGTTAACTGCAACTGTTGCAACAGGTACTCCCGGAGGCATCATAACCGTAGAGTACAAAGAATCGACACCATTTAATGCACCACCTGCCAAAGGTACACCAATAACTGGTAGTGGAGTGTGTGCAGCTATTGAGCCTGCTAAATGAGCTGCCAATCCAGCTGCTGCAATTATAACTTTATAGCCATTTTTATGTGCATTTGCTGAAAATTCCATTGCACGATGCGGTGTACGATGGGCTGACATTACATCAATATAATAAGGTATTTCAAACTCTTCCATTACTTTTGCAGCATCCTGCATAACAGATAAATCTGAATCAGAACCCATCAAAATTGCAACTTTTCCTTTTTCCATTTTATTTTAATCTTTAATTGTTAACTTAAAAATTGTTTCTTTTCCTGTTGACAATTCAGTCAACTTAAGCAAATAAAACCCCTTTTCGAGTTGATCAACTGTAATTGAATTACTTTCAATGACACCAGATAAATGTTTTTTGCCTTCGATAGTAAATATGGTGTATAAATACTCACCACTAATTCCATTAATATATATTTTGTCACTAGCAGGATTAGGATAAACTTTAATATCACCTGAACTTTTGACATTTTCTTTAACAGCATTAATAACCAGCTCTTTATTACTTAATACAGGCCGTATCATTAATACACCTTTCATTGAGGAAGACGACCATTTATCATTTGCATAAAAAAATGTTTTATTGGCAGGATTGACCGGAAAATCATCTCCTTTGAGTTCAAAGTAATTCATATCAATGCCTACATTAATAAAGAACTCTGAATTTTGCTCCCAGCCTACATAAAATGTATTTTTAACTGCTAATACTGTATCAAGTAAGAATAATTGATAGCCATTATTTACACCATTTTGAATGGTTGGGACTCTGGCTTCTGCAACTACCGGTTTTGTTTGATAATTTCCATCATTCCAGATTAAAATATTAAAAGCTGTATTTCCGACATATTGATCAGAGCGATTAAAATAAATATATACTGCTCTCAGAGAATCTGTTGATGGTGCATTTGCTGTAAGGTCAAAACGAGCGGCAACCATTCCATATTTTCCCGGATAAACACCATATCCCATTTCTGCAGTACCATCGTCATAAGCATAATAATTGTAAAAACCCTGAATATACTCAGCCTGATCGTTTACCTTACGGTCATCAATAATTTTTGAACTTAAAACAGTTTTCAATTCAACCGTATCGGCATTAACTACATTTGATAAATCAAGACTATCTGGAACATAAAAGGCCAATGTGAGGACGGTATCTCTGACATAAACTGTTTTGTCATCTCCGGTAGCCATAATCAAAGAATTGTCTTTGAGATTATAAATATTTGCCCTGCCTAATAAGTTAAGTGGCGATTTCCAAAGCTTATTTATGTGGATATTCATTTTTTGCCGAAGCATTGTTTTGGCTCCTTCAAAATGACTGTAAGGTATTGATGTATAGTCTTTTAATAAGCTAACCGGACGCTGACTAACTGCAATATCCTTATAAAATGTATCGTTAAAACTTCTTCCTTTGTTCAGATAAACATAGTCGAGATGCCAATGATCGAGATTTCCGGACAAACTTCCATAGTTCATAAAACGAAATTGAAAAGCATTATGATAAAAACTTGCTATGGTATCGGTTAGCTGAGAGGTGTCAACTTTGTAAGGGTTTACTTTTAATATTACTTGCTTAAAAGATGCTAAAGAACTACCACTGGCACTCCAAATCCTTACCCATGCATTACTGTCCCATGAAAAACCATCCCAGTAACGAACAGGTTTGAATTCCAGCACCAATGAATCGTAGCTTTCAGGGGCATCACCAAGTCCCTGAGGCTGATAATAAAAACTTATGTATAAAGAATCTGACAGTTTATATTTTGACAAATCAACAGGAACTGAAGTTAGCTTATCGGCAATTTTCCCTTTTGATCCTATCTGACCGGGCGAATAAGGATTTCCAAATTCGTCAAGACCATCAAAAGTAGCAGTATTATAACTGATAGGTTTATAAGCCATATTACTATTGATAAATACAAATCTATCCAACCACAAACTATCTTTCGGATAAACACTATTCCCTGAAAAATCGTCCCAAAACGGGTATTTTCCAATATCAAATGTGTCAGAACTTCTGTAATTACGGTAAATCTCTGGTTTCTGCTTTTGTAAAATTACATTGTTGTAAAGGGGAGTAAATAATTCCTGAGCATTTGATGTAAGTGATAAAATAAAGACACAGGAAAACAAACAAATATGTTTGAAAAAACTATTATAAATCATTATTAATCTGTTATTACTTGATTATTGTATCAGAATTTTGATTTTTAAATTTTGAAAAATTTTCAGGTTTGGTCAGCCACACATCAACTGCTTCACCCTGAGAAATCATAACGTCAGAAGCAGTAGGATATTGTTTAAAAACCACACATGAAAATGTATCTCTGACAGCTTCATTCAGAATAATAGCACCTATATTCAATCCAATGCCTGAAAGAGCAAATACTGCTTCATCGTAGGTAAGCCCAACCAGATTAATAACAGATACTTTTTCAGACGAAAGACCATCACCTAAAACCAGGTCAATTTTAGAACCTTTGCTGATAAAGGTACCCGGTCGAACTTCCCTTCCATCCTTTTTCACTTTTAACACCACATTCTGAGCAATATCAGGCACATATTCCAAATCACCAACTTTAAGTCCTGTGCTTTGTAAAATACTTATAGCCTGCCGCAAGGTAACATCAATCAAATCAGGCATTTTGACCTTAGGAGGAGTGTCGCTGCTTAATGTAATATAGATTTTTCGTTTACGTTTTACCTTAGAGTTAGGTTTAGGATTTTGGTCAACAACAGTAAAATAAACAGCATCAGGAACATACATTGAATCAATGATAATGTACCGAAGATTTTTTTCTTTGCAGATTTTTTCAACTTCAGAAACACTGTATCCTTTAAAATCAGGAACCGTTAAAGATTCACCATGATGAGTGAATATTTTAAGAAATTGTAATGCTATAAAAAATAACAATAACAATGTCAATATCAACACACTGATGTTTCGAATAAATATTCTGCTCTTAAAAAATTCAAAAATAAACACTTGTCTTTGTATTTTTGCAGTTAAATTAAGTAGCAAATTTAACAAAGAAAAACAGAGTATAGAGCTGATATTTTTATTTTTACTAACAAAATTTTAACTAAAAATGATAGAAAATACATCAACAGAACAACTGCATCACGAACATAACATCTGGAAAGATGAAATTAAATTTAAGCTTGCTGAAATTAAATTTTTGAAAAAAATTCTGAATGAGATTAAATCAAAGAATTCCGACAAGGATATCAGTAATAAAGCAGACAAGTATTTAAATCATATTGAACATAATGTACGTTTTTTAAAAACAATACTTGACACCATTTGTGCTCATGAATCTTTTTTAAAACACAACTATGAATTTCAGCATCAAGAAGAGGTAATTGAAGAAAAAGAATTAGCAGATTTTGATGATCTTGATGAACCTGAAGTAATAATGTCGGACCATGACAAAACCCGTCAACATTTGGAGGATTTTAAAAACCGCTATGAAAGGTTGAAACTGAAAATTTATAAACTCAGGGAAAAAGCTATGAAATCAATAAAATAGTTATTGATTATCATATTTTTCTGTATCTTCATGTTTAAAAACAAGCTCTACTCCTGCCTGTTTAAACATATCTTCAGATTCAGCACCTGCATGATATTTTTTTTCACAGACTACTCTTCTAATTCCACAATTAATAATCAGCATCGCACAAGTACGGCAAGGTGTCATTTTACAGTAAAGAGTAGCATTATTAATTGAAATTCCCAGTTTTGCTGCCTGAGTAATTGCATTTTGTTCAGCATGAACTGTTCTGACACAATGTTGTGTTACGTTACCATTTTCGTGAATAAGTTTTTTCATTTGATGACCAATATCATCACAATGAGGTAAACCGGTTGGGGCTCCTACATAACCGGTAACTAAAATCTGTTTATCACGTGCTATAATGCAACCACTTCGTCCTCTGTCGCAGGTGGCACGTGAAGCGACTGTTCGGGCTATTTCAAGAAAATAATCATCCCACGATGGACGCACATAATGTTCTGAATTATTCATATCAGGTTAGTTTTTAAAAATTTCATGTAGAATATCCTCAGTTTTTTGATGCAATACTTCTAATGTTGACACATTTTCAATAACATAATCGGCATTTGTTATACAGTAGGAGATGTTTTGTTTGTTCGGGTCAGTTGACTGCATTTCGCGCTTTTCGTTCTCAATAAATACCTCAAAAGATATATGATCAGTTTCCGACATCCGTATTTTTATTCTTTCGTAACGGAGTTCAGAAGGAGCATTGACAGCAAAAAGGTAAAAACCGGGCTTGGTTCTTAACATTTCTACTTCTCCGGGGGTTCGGATACTTTCAATGATGCAGTTTGAATTGCTGAGGGCAGCCTCTTTATATAATTCTTCTACAATAAATGATGGTGAATGCTTTGCCCTGAGTTCATTGGCAATTTCAACCATACTATCGCGATTGACAGGTAATTTTCTTTTTTCGATTTCCCTCACCAAATAACTTCTGACTGAAAAATGTCTGAAGTTATGTTGATCTACCAGATAATCAACTATGGTTCCTTTTCCTGCTCCAATTGTTCCTGTAATACCAATTATAATCATTCTACTTTAAAATGTTAAAGTTTTGAGCTTTCAAAAGTAAACACTTATTGTTAAAAAGGACAAATAAAATTGTAAAAAATAATCTTTTCAGCCAGACAAAAATTGCTGAAATATTATGTGATTCTTTTATTATCAGTTGGATTATTCAAACCAATTAATAAGTACAATCAGAAACTTGAGTTGAAATTACTCAGCTGTTTCTTCGGTCTTTGCTGCCGCTGGTTTTTTGGTAGTAGCTTTTTTAGCTGCTGGTTTTTTGGGCTTATCTTCCGACTTTACCTTTGGCACAGATGCAACAACCTGCTTAACTTCAACAACTTCTTCGACTTTTACTTCAACAGTTTCATTAGAAACAGGAATGTTTATTGACGAATCATCTTTTCTTGCTCTGTATTTTCCGTAACTATGTCTGAAGATTTTTCCTCTTTTTGTTCTTGGATCTCCTTTGCCCATTTTCTGTATTTATTTTATAATTCTTAATTTTTTAATTGGCTGCAAAAGTAATAAGATTTTATTTATGTAAAAGAAATTTTTACAAAAGCTGATTTACTCATTCATTCAAACAATCGTATTTTTGAATTAAAATGAAATCCATGTCAAAACAAAATAATCCGAAAAAAAGCATCGAACAATCAGTAAAAACTGTAAAACCAACAAAGGCAACATTTTTTGAACTTATTGAAAATAAATATATTGCCTGGTACATTGCAGCTTTGTATTTTATTATCATGCTGATTATCAGTTTCAGTCAGCATAAGATTGGTGATTACGGTATTGAAACCGATTTTTTCTGGTCGTATGTTCCTCAGGCTGATAATTTTTTATCAGGTAATATCGAAATAGATAAATACAGAGGTCCCCTCTACCCTATTGTTTTAGCTATTTTAAAAATTATTTCCGGAAATTACTTTACAGCCGGTATGCTGATAGCCATTCTGTCGGCTTCCTTTGTCCTATTTTTTGTATTCAAATTGCTTAAAAATCTATTCAGCCCATTAGTTGCTTTAATAACAACATTATTAGTAGCCGTAAATACAACCTTTAACTTATACACCTACAGTGCCGGAACCGATATGTTTTTTAATTTCATTATCACCGCAGCATTGTATTTTCTGTTGTCAAATAAAAACTTCAAATGGATCAATTTGGGGCTTGCAGCTCTATTTGCAGCAGCAGCTTATCTTACCCGTTACAATGGCATTTTTATTTTCGTATCAACGATAGTTTTCCTGATTTTGTTCAACATTTATAAACAAAACATAGGCAAACGACTGATTCACACAGCTTTTTTTGTTGGTGTTTTTATAGTTTTAATATTGCCTTGGGGCATTTATACACATCAGGAAAAAGGGAAAGCATTCTGGAACCAAAACTATCAAAATGTTGCTTATGAGTTTTTAGCGAAGGATAAAATGGGTTGGGATGAATTCTGGTATAAAGGCAATCGTGAAAACTATACTTCCCTCACACAGGTTATTCTTCAGGAACCTGGTGCTTTTTTTAATAAATATATCAGCAATGGATTTGAACATCTATGGAGAGATTTGGGAAGCCTTATAGGCTGGCATTTAGCATTTTTTTCTATGTTAGGTCTCTTATTGTTGTTTGTCAAACCACCTGAAAAATTTCATTGGGCATATTACCTCGCAAATCTGCTGTTTTTCGGGGTTCTGATGCTAGTCTTTTACAGTGAACGCTTTTCATTATTTCTGATTCCATTTTATTTGGTTTTTGCTGTAAATGCTATCTTTACTGAAAATAAATACCTTAAGAAGTCAATAGCTTCAAAACCTTCGGTTATTGTTATTCTTGCTTTAGTATTTATTATCTGGACTTTAAGTAAAAGTATTGCTTACAATAGTGAAAACATTAATTCAGGAGATAATAACTTAATTAAACTAAAAGAAGAGTTTAATAAAGTTGAGCCAAAAGCCGAGAGAGGAGAAAAAATAATGGCACGAAAAGCCCATGTTGCCTATTACCTCGACCTGAAAATGACATGGGTTGATATGGTTCCTGATTATTATAAACAGGTAACTCTTTTGTGGAAGGCTGATGTAGATTATGTATCTTACGGAATATGGGAAATAGGCAGAGGATTGAATTTCATTCAAGAACTTGATAAATATCCTCAGGATTTAAAAATGCTCGTTTATGTTACTGCCCGTAACAAAGCGATTGGACCTAAAGCCGATGATAATAAAACTTATAATATTGATGTTCAAAAGCAGGAACAACCAGCCATGCTTCTTAAAGTCATCATAGACGAAGACAGAAAAACTATTATCAAAACAGGTGATTGGCTGAACAAAGAATACAAAAAAGAAAAAGATAGCCTGATAATCATGAGTGTTGCACCCTACCTGGCTGCATATTCAGATAATAAATTTGAGCAAATACCTGATTTACCGTTAGCTATGCTTGTACAATTAGCAAAAAGCAAAGGTGTTGATATGATTTATCTTGGAGGTTTAGAATCACAATATGCTCCTCAGGCTTTTCAATCAGTATTGGCTAATTTACCACCCGAAGGTCTCGAAATATTACTTGACCTGAGTGGAGAACCATCACCTGCTATTCTGTTTAAAGTGAAATAATTTGTTGTGTTTGACCAAACTGATGCTGATCATATTCATTTTGCTGAAGTAATACTGCCTCTTGCAGTCGGAAAAACATTTACTTATTCGGTTCCCTCGAACCTTGTTCAGAAAATTGAAACAGGTAAAAGAGTTTTGGTTCAGTTCGGGAAAAAAAAGATTTATACAGGTATAGTAGTTTCACTGCCATCAAAACCACCTGATAATTACGATATTAAACCAATTATTGATATTTTGGATGAGAATCCGGTTGCTACAAAAAAACAGATTGAATTCTGGAAATGGATGGCCGATTATTATTGCTGTTATCCGGGTGAAGTTATGTCGGCAGCACTTCCTTCGAGCATGACACCTGCCAGTGAAAGTAAAATCTGCTTTAATGAAGATTATCCCGGAACTTACATCGGCTTTTCCGAAAGGGAAATGATGATAATTGAAACTTTACAGAAAAGAAAAGAGCTTTCAATTGAGGATATACAGATAATTATTGGTATAAAAAGCGTTGCACCTTTTATTAAACATTTGCAGGAAACAGGTATTATTTTTTTTAAAGAAGAAGTAATTGAAACATATTCACCAAAAAAAGCTATTGTTTATTACCTTCATGAAAATTTCAGATCGAATAAAGATTTACAATTATTGTTTACTGAGCTTGAAAAAGCACCCAAACAACTCGATGTTTTATTGAATTTCAGGCTTTTACAAAAGTCATCATCATTTGTAGCTCATACTGAACTTGTATCCAATAAATCTTTAAGTTTAAATGCATTACAAGGATTGATTAAAAAAGGAATACTGATTAAGCAATATGTTGAGGTTGACCGGATAGAATTTGAAAAAACCAAAGCTGAAATGTTTGTTTTGAAAGATTTTCAGCAAGTGGCATTGGAGCAAATCAACGAGCAATGGAAATCAAAAGATACTGTATTGCTTCATGGGGTAACAAGCAGTGGTAAGACTCACATATACATGAAACTGATAGAGGAAAACCTGGCAAATGGCAAACAGGTTCTTTATCTGGTACCGGAAATAGCACTCACTACTCAGCTTATCAGAAAACTCAGAAGTGCTTTCGGGCAATTTACCGGTGTTTATCACTCGAAATACAATCCTTTTGAACGCTATGAAACATGGTTTAAAGTTTTGAACAATGAATATCGTTTGGTGCTTGGAGTTCGTTCTGCTTTGTTTCTACCATTCAATAATCTGGGATTGATTATCGTTGACGAAGAACATGAATCTACATTTAAACAACATAGTCCGGCACCTCGGTACCATGCCAGAGATGCAGCCATTATTTTAGCCAATTCTTTTAAAGCAAAAACTTTACTGGGTACTGCCACTCCTTCACTTGAAAGTTATTTTAATGCCACTTCGGGCAAATTCGGACTGGTAAATATTAGTAAAAGATATTCAGAAGTTCAACCTCCTGAAATACAATTGGTTGACATGAAAGCTGAATACAAAAAACACTCCAATAAAGCCAATCTTTCATCTGTTTTATTTAATACAACAAATGATATTATCAATAAAGACGAACAGGTAATACTATTTCTGAATCGAAGAGGATATGCTCCGGTAATTGAATGCAAGCAATGCAACTGGATAGTAAAATGTAAAAACTGTGATATCAGCCTGACTTACCACAAGCATTCCAAAATGCTTCATTGCCATTATTGTGGCAGTAAAAAGAAAATACCTTCTTCATGCGAGGTTTGCAATGGAAATTCACTGTTACTAAAAGGATATGGCACTGAAAAAGTGGAAGACGACATTGGAATATTATTTCCGGATACCAAAATATTGAGACTGGATTTAGATACTACAAGGGCAAAACGATCTTATCAAAAAATTATTGAAGGCTTTGAAAAAAGAGAAGCAAATATCCTAATTGGCACTCAAATGGTAACCAAAGGACTTGATTTCGAGCATGTTAAATTAGTCGGGATATTAAATGCAGACCAAATGATTACTTATCCTGATTTTCGTGCAGCAGAACGTTCTTTTCAGTTGATTATGCAGGTAAGCGGCCGGGCAGGCAGACGTGATGAAAGAGGAAAAGTGATGATACAAACTTATGATATTACGAGGCCAATTTTCGCCTATATATCTGATAATGATTATATTGGGTTTTATAATGACGAGGCTTATATTAGAAAAAACTTTAATTATCCTCCATTTTCCCGACTGATAAGTATTACTTTAAAAACTCAATCAATTGATTTATTGCTGAAAGGCAGCAATGTGCTTGCAAAACGACTGAAGATGCATTTTGGAGAACGACTGCTTGGGCCTGAGTTTCCTCCGGTTATGAAAATCAGAAATGAATTTTTGAATCGTATGTTATTAAAATTCGAAAGAAATAATCTTTTTATTGCTGAATCAAAAAAGACCATACTGAACGAAATAGGGAAATTTAATTTTGAGCCTGATTATCGTAAAATACGATGTGTGGTAGATGTGGATCCGTATTAACAATAGGAATTATCTGGTATAACGTATAAAAACGAGTTTTATTGAATATTAATTTGTTATAACTGATAAAAGTGTTATTTTTGCTATAAAAATATTTTATGACTGAATTGTTTAAAAGTTTGCAAAAGTACAATTATTGGGATAGTCCACCAGATGATTTAGGCTTTTTACGTTCATTCTATATAGAAAAACTAACAAATTACCTTGGCAACAAGCTGATAAAGGTACTGGCAGGTCAAAGGCGGGCAGGTAAAAGCTTTATCATGCGACAATTAATATCAGAATTGTTAAAAAGTGGAATTAAGCCAAAAAACATCTTGTATGTGAATTTTGAAATGGCCGATTTCCATGATATTTCAAGTTGGATTATTTTAGATGAATTAGTAAAAGAATATGAGGCTAAAAATAAACCAGAGGGAAAAATGTATTTTTTCTTTGATGAAATACAACGAGTTGAAAAGTGGGAAAAACTCATCAATTCTCTTTCACAAGACTATAAAAAGGAATATGAGATTTTTATAACCGGCTCAAATGCTGATTTATTGACAGGTGAACTGGCAAGCTTATTAAGTGGCAGATATATAAGTTTTGAAATACTGCCGTTTTCATTTTCAGAGTATTGCTCAATAAACAATTTAAAGGAAGGAAAGGAATCATTTAATGAATACTTGGCTGAAGGAGGCTTACCTGAATTTGTAAATCTGAAAACGAATGCTACTAAGCTAAATTATGTTCAGTCACTTAGAGATACTATCATAGTCAGGGATATTATTCAAAGGCATAATATACGAGATGTGGTATTTCTTGAAAATATGTTTAAATACCTGAGCTCAAATATCGGTTCGTTATTTTCAATTAATAATATTGTTAGTTATTTTCTGTCGAATAAAATTACTGCCAATTATGAAAAAGTAATGGATTATATTGGGTTCCTCAAAAATGCATATTTGATTCATGAAGTTGAAAGATATGATTTGAGAGGTAAAGCAATTTTAACCGGTGCAAAAAAATATTATTTGAATGACCTTTCTTTTCGTTCTTATCTTGTTGCTGGCAACCACCCCGGATTTGGTGCCATTCTTGAAAATGCTGTTTTTCTTCACTTTCACCGACTGGGTTATAAAATCTATACAGGAGCAAGTGGCAATAATGAAATTGATTTTATCATCGAAAGTGCAGGAAATAAGAAATATGTTCAGGTTGCTTATGTTTTATCAGATGATGCTGTTATTAAAAGGGAATTTGGTAATCTTGAAAAAATAATGGATAATTATGAAAAAATGGTCATTACTTTGGATGATCTTTCGTTAGGAAACATAAATGGTATAATGCACCTTCAGGCATGGAAACTACCTGAATAATAATAATAAATCTCTTATTCCGGTATCTCAATTCGTTTTTCATTTCTGCCATCTATGTCCATGATGACAAGGTATCTTTCTTCCTGTGCAAAACACTTTTCTACCTTTGTAAATATTGATTTTTCAACAATAATCTTCTTTTTATCTGGAGAAATAGTAAAATGTCCGTAATTTTCGCAAGTACAATAAATTCTCAATAAGTTCAGGTTTTCTCCATCATAATGATAAAGTCCTTTATTTTGAATATTGACTAAAAAATCACTTGAGTTAATCCATTCAATGTCAATTATTGTTTCAGTTTCATTTAATTTATCAAGTACAACTTTTAACAATTTCCCCTTCTCATTATAAATTGCAATCCCATTGACCTGATTATTGGGATGATATTCTGCAACAATGTTGTCATTCCATGAACAATTATTAAATGTTTTGCAATTCCCTGAAGGGTAACAAGGTGTAAACGAATCCATTTTATTTGAATTACCAACGTCTCCTACTATAATCATCTCTGAATAAAAATTATTATTTATTCTATAGTTGCTTGAAAAAATTAACTTATTTTCTCCTTTTTTAAAAACAGGATACTGATCATTAAATCCAAATGAAATTTGCTTCAAATAGCTGCCATCATCTTTTAATAGGTAAATTTTCCAATTTGAGGGAGAAAATACTAATAAATGATTAATGCCCCAATCAATTTGACCTGAATGAGGCATTTTTTTTATTAAAATTTGTTTTTCCTTATTTAATAAATTGTATTTAATCAGATTATAGCTGGAGATTTGTGAATTGGGAAAAGATACTGTATCTATATACCTTTGAATGGATATAATCTCGTTATTATCAATAGGGTTAAAACAAGGGTGTATAAAACAATTACCATCTCTATTCCAATTGGAAATAGCTAGTTGACCATCAGGACAATTAAGTTTAAAGTCATGACATCTTTTTTTTATACCAAATTCATCATTCTCGCAAGAAAGGATAAAAAGTAAAATTGTTAAAAAAATAAGATATTTCATGGAAATGTATTAGATTTTTAAAAATTTAATGTTTTCTATTGAATTCTCATAATTTATTCGATAAAAATAAACTCCCTTTTCAATATCAGAAATATTAACTAATAAACTTTTAGAAAAATGTCCATTAAATACTTGCCTAATTAATTTACCATTAATATCGTAAAGTTCAATATTAACAGATTTATCGTAAAAACTCGACTGAATAATATTTGAGTTAAAACTTGGATTGCCCAGTACATTGAACTTGTTATTCTTTGAAGTTTGTTCAATTAGCGACACATTTGGATCATTTAAGTAAAGTGAATACCCTAAATGGGCAAACATAGATGGTGGTCCTGGTACATATTTGTTTTGAGTTGTAAATGGGAAATTATGATTATTTTTAATATGGTAAATATAACCTTCAACGTTTAAAGAGTTACTTGAGATATCTTTTAGTTGAATACTAGGTTCAATATCAATAATTCCTTGTGTATTATAATAACCTAATAAATCAGAGCAATGATTTAAAGGCCAAACAGCTACAATCGAGCAATTTTCAATATTATGATTTACAGCTTTTGTAACTTTATAAACATCAACATCATATTTAACATTTGCTTTTAAATCGAGGAAATCTTCATTTAATTCGAGAACTATATCAGATTCAATTTTTGTTGAATTGTTATAAGGTACGAATCCAGTTTTAACATGTTTAATTTTATAATAAGGGTATTCAATTGCATGTATTGTAGAACCTGCATTTATCAACCCATAACCTGAAGATGTACTTGGTGTTTGATCGGATGCATAATGCTTAATTAAGTATTCAATGTCTTCAGGTGATAAAAGATTTGGGAGTACATTTAAATTTCTGTATACATAACTTTGTAACAAAGAAGCTAAGCCAGTAACCATTGGTGCTGAAAATGAAGTACCAGAGCCATCTACCCATTTACCATCCCATACTTCATCTTTATAGTAGGAAATATTATATGATCTGTGTGAAACAAGTGTATATAAATCTGTTGTTCCTGGTGCTAATACATCAGTGTAACTTCCATACATTGAAAAATCTTCACGTGTGCCATATTGTCCGCTTGCCCCAACTTTAATTGACCAATTATCACGAAAAGATGATGGGTACCATTCTAATTCTGGAGAATAATCATTTCCACTTGCTGCAATTAAAATACAAGCATTTTCAAATGCAAATTTTATAGATGATTTAATAATTTTACTTTCTTTTAACATTCCCCAGCTATGATTTTGAAAGTTTAAATTGTATCCTTTTTTGTTAAAACTATTATATGATTGTGCTCCTTCCCAAATAGCAAGAGCTCTTTTATCATTTGGTACTAACTTATTCACAATTCTAAATGGCCATACACCAGTTTCATATGGTTTACCGCCAATTCTAAAAGAATAGAGGCTTACTCCTGGGTTCCTTGGTAAAACATTCATATCCCCACCAGCAATACCAGAAACACCTATTCCGTTATTTCGTAAAGCACCAATTATGCCAGCAACCCCTGTTCCATGCCAATGTTGATCTGGATATGTAGAGTTAAAAATATGAACATTTTCAGAATAATCCCATCCATCCTTAATTTTTGAACTTAAAAATGAATTAGATCCATCTTTGCTGAAATCGTCATGATCCCATTCGATTCCAGAATCAAAGATGCCAACTTTTATATCAGGATGTCCAGTTTCTATTTCCCATGCTTCTTCTACATTAATATTAGCATTATCTATTCCGTTCATTTCTGCAAATGCTGGAAATTGGTCATATAAAGGATCATTTGGACTATTACATAATTCTCCAAAATAGTTCAATTCTGAATACCTGATCAATGGAAAAAAAAGTGAATCAATCATTTCAATAGAATACATTTCATTCATTGATATAGGCAATTGAACAACAAAAGTTGACCAAAAAGGTGGCACTTTAACGGTATCGCCAAGTCTGCTTATGCTAATGGTATCATAAGTTGTAAGGTCTTTGAAAATTTTAAAGACATTCAAATTTTTGAAATTAATGTTCTCAATACCAAATACAGCGTTTAGTGAGTCGGTTACTTCATCATCAATAAAATCTGACAATTTCCCAAAAGTTATTGCCTTATTGTTTATAATATCAGTCTTAACATAATTCTCGTTAAAACAAATAATCAGTTCATTGTCAACATAATAAATACTATCGGTGTCGCACACTGGTATAAACTCCCGCATTAAACTGGAATATTTGATGGTATTATAAACTTTGCCCGAAGTTGTGCTGCTTATACTTTGCAGGTAAATATTACCCAAATGGTCAGAAGTAATATCCCCAAAATAGTCATCTTCTCCACTGTTGTATTCTTCTGAAAACAACAGACTACCATCATTGGTATCATATTGCATCACAAGAAGATTGGTTTCATCGCCAACTTTTATTATCCCTGCAATATTTAATTTGCCTTCATCATCAAGGTATAGCTTTTTACCAAAAGCATTGCCTTCCTGTGCCTGATAATGATATTCCCATGTTACAGTACCTGACTGGTTTGCTTTTGCTGTAAATGCTTTAAATAAATTATCTTCCATTTCAACATGACCGGTCAGAAATATCATACCATCTGGTGTTACTTTCAAATCGCTTATTTTACATTCTCTTTGTGCATCGTGGTCAAAATAATTTGTCCATTTCAGACCCAATGTATCGTTAAACTTCATGAATACCATCATGGTATTTGAAGTTTGGTCTGTATAATAACCACCAACTACCAGATTTCCATTGGTGTCCATCCCTATTGCACTCACTGAATCAATATTCAGGTTTCCGGTGCTTCTGCTGGTGTCGGCTAAATTCCCATTAAAATAATAGGTTCTTGAAATAATATCATAAGAATTAGCAAGGCTTGCACTAATGCCTGTAATTTTTACCATTGAATTTTGATTATCAACAAATAATCCGGTTGGAATATCCTTTAAATTGTTGTAGTCAAAAGAATTGTTCCAGATTAAATTCCCTTGATCTTCTAACTTAATCAGAAAGATGTCAAAATCAATTGTACTTTTTGAGGTATATCCTGTAATAAATAATTGTTCATCCCCATCGGAGACAATTTTTAAGGGAACATTATCCTGATTGCTACCACCCCAGGTATAAGTCCATAGTAAATCACCATCATTGTCATATTTGAGGATGATTAAATCCAGCGAATTGGTGCCCGGACATCCGAATGTACCTGCAACATAGATATTGTTGTCCTCATCTAATGTCAAAGAAATCCCATAATCTTCTGTACTATCATTATTATTATATTCAACCTGCCACTGGATTGTTCCGCCTTGTGAATATTTTGTAAGTAAGATATTTGAGTTTTGGTTTTGCCGGTAAGTATTTCCTAATATAAGTAACTCATCATTTGAATTTGTAATGCTAGCGTTCCATTCTAATTTGACAGGCATTCCTGTTAATGATGACCATTCCTTGTTGACATATTTTTGAGAATAAGTCATCTCAGGAAGAAGAATTATTACGTAAGTAAGTAAATTTTTCATTTTAATATAGATTTTAAAGGTTTTTAGAAAAACCAAATATAGGTATTTTTTTACTTTGCGAATTAATTTTAAAATAAAAATTACAGCATTACCTTAGATTATCACCAGTAATACTATAGAAATATATAATTGCTTCGGGAATCAATAGCAATAATTCAGATAAATATCTTTCGCTTTGTCGTTATCCATATCTTTGGCTTTGCCAATAAATTCGCAAGCATGCTCGTAATCAAGTTCTATCAGTAGGGTAATTCCCATATTCAGATATGAATCAGCATATTCAGGGTTTATGGCTAATGCTTTTTCAAAATAGCTTTTACCTGCCTGGGTATCTCCGTTTTTACTCATAATTATACCTATTTCGTTCAACGACAGATAATGCTCAGAATTGAGTTGGAGGGCATAGTTAAAGTTCTCCAAAGCTTTCTCGTAATATTCCATGTATGAATAAGCGAGTCCACGATAATAATATGCCAGAGGATCGTCCCAAATATACAGTAAAGAAGTGCTGAAATAACCGATTGCATCATCATAATTGCCATCTGCTGCCAGTTCAATTCCCTTTTCAATAAAGTGATTATACAGGAAATCGTTAGAGAAGTTAATATTGCTATCACCAATATTAATATTAATTCCGGTACCTAAATCTGTTACAACAATGGTATTGCTGTCGTGTGGCTGCGCAAACACAGAAATTGTGATTGTTAAAAACACAATTGAATAAAACGGCTTTTTCATCGGATTAAAATTTAAACTTTAACTTCTAAATACCAATTTTATTGCAATTGTAAAGCTCTGATAAATATCAGTAGCTCACAAAGTCAGCAATCTGCTTTCTGATACGCTTAGAATATTCCATTTTACGAAAATTTTCATCCAGATTGTCAGGTGAACCTCTATAGCCTAAAGCTATAACCACCAAGGGTTCGGTATGGTCATCCAAAGAAAAATTTGAGATTAAAACTTCTTTACTGAAGCCTCCCATCTGATGCGTGTATATATCTTCCTGCATAGCCTGAAAAGTCAGGTAAGCAGCCGCTTGTCCGCAATCGTATTTGTATGCTGAATTTTCCTTAGCTGTTTTAGCCGATTTTTTATTTCCAGCAATCACTATCAGCACCGGAGCAAGCTTTGCCCATTTTTGATTAAACTCCACCAGGGACTCAAATATTTTATCATAAGTTGATGTTCCTTTTATACCTGCAATCAGGCTCCAGGGTTGGTCGTTCATAGATGAAGGTGCCCATCTGACTGCCTCAAATATTCTGTTTAAAATATCAGCATCCGGAATTTTATGATCAAATGTGCGGGGGCTGTATCTTTCGGCAAGCAAAGGATGTATTGAATACTGAGTGTCTGCCGGTTTTGAAATAATGTTATTCATTGTAATAAACTCTTTTTACACGTTGCGAAATACTTGTTAAAACTTCATACGGAATAGTGTCAGCAAGATTTGCCATTTGCTCAATGTCTTCTTTTGAGTTGAAAATAATTACTTCATCTCCTTCACTTACATCAATATCGGTAATATCTGCCATACACATATCCATACAAATATTACCTGTAATTGGAGCAGGTTTACCATTTATCATCACTTTTCCTTTATTGTTTCCCAATTTACGAGAAAAACCATCGGCATAACCCACTCCTATTGTGGCTACTTTCATGTCCTTGTCAGCAACAAAAGCACGACTATAGCCAATGCTTTCACCTTTTTTTACTTCTCTGATCTGAGAAACTGAACTTTTAAAGGTAATTACATTCTTCAAATGATTTTGCAGCAAATCGCTGCCATCAATTCCGTACAAGCCTATTCCCAAACGAACCATTTCAAACTGTGCATCTTTAAATCTGACTATTCCTGAGCTGTTTAACAAATGACGGATAAAATTTGTTTTCAGGTTTTCTGACAATTTATTGCACACAGAATTAAAAAGTTGAATCTGAGACAAGCTAAAATCATCATATTCAGCTATTTCGGATGCAGCCAAATGAGAAAATACTGAGGCAAGGTGCAGAAAAGGATGCGATTTGAGAATTTCAGTAATTTTGTCAATATCCCTGTACTGAAAACCAAGTCGGTGCATTCCGGTATCAAATTTCAAGTGAATTTTAATAAATCCGCTTAAAGCACTACGATTATAACTGTCAATTAATGCATTCAGTAGTTTAAAGCTGTATATTTCAGGCTCAAGATTTCCTCTGATAATTAAATCAAGACTTGCCACATCAGGATTCATGACCATAACAGGCATATTTATACCTGCATTACGTAATTCTATGCCTTCATCGGCAAAAGCAACCCCAAGATAATCAACCTGATGATATTGCAATGCCTTACTGATTTCAACATTACCTGAACCATAGCCAAATGCCTTGACCATCACCATCATTTTTGTATCGGGTTTACAATGCGACCGGTAAACATTCAGGTTATGAATTAAATGATTCAGATTAATTTCCAGTACAGTACTATGAGTTTTCTTTTGCAGGCTGTCAGTAATTTTTTCCAGTTGAAAACTTCTGGCACCTTTAATTAATATCACCTCATCTCTGAATTCTGAAGGATTTAGCTGAGCTGCAAAATCATTAACATTTTTATAAAACCGGCTATCGGTAGAAAAGAATTTTTGAAAAAGACTTAATTTCTCCCCTATTCCAATAAACTTTCTGATTTCGTGAAGTTCAGCTAATTGTGCAATGCGTTGATATAATTCTGTATCGCTTGTACCACTCTGTAATATATCTGACAATATTAGAGTTTTGCTTTTGGTTTTATCGCGGTTTTTTAAAAAGTCAAGCGCAATGGCAAGGCTGTAAAGGTCAGAATTATAAGCATCGTTAATGATGGTACAATTGTTTACACCCTCTTTAATTTCCAGACGCATTTCGATCGGAGATAATTGTGGTATTGAGCTAATAATCATTTCTTTATCAAAACCCAATACAAATAGAACCAATAGGGTATGCATGAGGTTTTCATGAGATATTTCGTCATTAAAAGGCAAGCTGACAAAAAACTGCTCATCTTTCCATTTTAACATGAAATTTTGGTTAGAATCGTCATTTCCCGTCTTTTCAATTATTAAATCAGCATTAAGTTTTGCCGACCAGGTGAAAAATTCAGGATTATTACTGAAAAATTTTTCAGCTTTTAGTTTTCTGACAGTTTCGGCAATTAAGGGCATATCCTCACAAAAGAGAATTTTTTTTGCATTTTTAAAAAGCAGCAATTTTTCTATCAGTTTTTGCTTCAGGCTTTCAAAACCTTCCTGATGAGCAGGACCGATATTGGTAATCAGGCCGATATCAGGTAAGATTATATTTTCCAGCCTGCCCATTTCATCTGGCAAAGAAATACCAGCTTCAAATACAGCCAGTTCATCGCCTGAGCGAAGTCCTAAAACCGATAAAGCCACACCTACCTGAGAATTATAACTTTTCGGACTTAAACGTATTTTTTGCTGTTTAGCACCCAATTGAGAAATCCACTCTTTGACAATCGTTTTTCCATTACTTCCTGTAATACCAACCACTGGAATATTAAACTTCAACCTGTGTTCGCGAGCTATTAGCTGAAGTGCAGTAATTGAATTACTACAAAGGAGAAAATTAGCATTTTGCTTAATGTCATTTCCAAGCTGATTAAAAAACTCAATGTTGTCAATAATAAAGTTCTTTATGCCATGAGCATAAACTTCTTTCAGATATTTGTGTCCGTCATTATTTGGACCTTTTATAGCAATAAAAATCGACTGTTCAGGTTTAGAAAATATTCTTGAATCAATCACAACATATTTTATTTCCTGAGCAGGAACAACAGTCAGTTGTTTACTGTGTGTAATACTAATCAGTTCGTTTACAGAAAATTGCATTTCAATAAAAATAAGGAAAATTCAACACAGTGCAAAAGTAAAATAAAAATCTTCGTAAACTTTGAAATACTTATCTTCGGGAATTAAAATTTTCTTCAATAAAAATGCAGAATACCCAAAAAATCAGTAAAGCGGAAGCATTAAAAAAAATTGAACATTATTGTGCTTATCAGGAACGCTGTCATAAAGAAGTTAATGAAAAATTGAAAAGTTTCGGCTTGTTTAAATCCGACAGAGATGAGCTTATCGTTACATTGATTGATTCAGGCTATTTAAATGAAGAACGATTTGTCAGAGCTTTTATCCGCGGAAAATTTAATCAAAAGAACTGGGGGAAACTAAAAATCAGAAATGAACTCAAAATAAAAGGTATTCACGATAATTTAATTGAGAGGCTACTCAGTGAAATTGATGAAAAAGAATACCACGAAAAACTTAAAAAGCTGCTAATAAAGAAATCAAAAGAAATTAAGGGTGGGACTGTATATTCGAAAAAACACAAATTATTCTCCTATCTGTATTCAAAGGGGTATGAATCAAACGTGATTGGTGAATTATTGGAAGCAATATTAATGAAAAAAGACTAAGTCATTATCTGACTTACCTCACTGAGTTCCACCTGATAACCCTCTTTAAAACAAATCGGGCAGTGTGGTTCAGGATGGTCAAATTTATATTCACACCTCGGACATTTATATCTGCTGACGATGTAGGTAATTTTCTCTTTCTTTTTTCTGAACAAGAGCCAGGTGGTTGTAAAAGGCGTTAGAAAAATAGTGATAAGAAAATATCTTAAAAAACTCTTCTTCCTTTTGTTATAGGCATAAATAGCATATACTACACCAATAGCAAGATATAAAAAGATAAGTGCTAAATCAACAATATTCATCAATAAATGCTATAGAATCTTAAAGCCCAAATACTTTTTTAGCAGCCGGATGAATGTCCCACTTAACATCCTTAAAAGTAAGGTCAATCCGTTTCCAAACAGGATGGCCTTTTTCTTTAAAAACATTAAAGTTATTTTTGATATTTTTCAGCATTTTTTCGTACGATTCTGTAACCATCTGGTTATCAGTTTTAATATTGCTAACCAAATAAGCTCTTACAGCAAATGTCTGAACATCATAATACAGCCATGGATATGTACCAATAGGGATTGTTGTTTGATGATGAAACTGATTTAATGAAGCTTCCTTAATTGGTACCAATTTAATTAGTTGGTTATAGGTTGGTAATAGTTCCTTCAACTTCTGTATCGGGGCATAACCTACAAAAAATAAAGCATCAATATCACCTTTTATCAGTGCAACAAAAGCACTGTCAAAACTCAGATTTACATCTATCCAGGGCACTTCAGTAATACTTTTCAGCAAACCGGCTGTAATACTTGTCCCTTCTTTGGATGGTACACCAACACTCACCTTTTTACCAGCCAAATCCTTAAGGGTCATAATATTGGAATTGGTTGCAGTTATCAGGTGAATTTCTTCATAACCCAATGGCAACAACACTTTCAGATTTTCAGACACTTTTGTTTTATTCTGATAATCAACTTGTTTTCCTTTTTGTAAAACATCAAATTGAACCATACCCATATTGATACTTGGATCATTAATTAACATATCGTAATTGTTAATTGCTCCTTTAGAAGGCTTTATAACAATTTTTACTCCTGAATAGTTAACTAAATCCTGTGCTATCTGAAAATAAGAGCCCGACTCAACACCTGAAACAATTGTTAATACAGTGTCTTTTTTTACTTTAAATGGGTCTTCCTGAGCCATACCTGTCATTGACAGCATGAACAAAACAAAACAAAATAGGGTTAAATGCTTCATGATTACTTTATTTTTTATTCTTCATAAAAGGTCAAAATTAGTATTTTTTTTAACCTGCTAAATTTTTTAATTTCTTTTTTACATCAAGAAATATTACAAGTTAATAGTCAAAAAATGCAAAATACAATAAACTGATTAACAACAAATTAACATTAAATGAGGATAACTTTTCATTTATTTTGGCCGAAATGGTTTAAATTTTGTAAAATTTCGGCAATCTTTCTCAATATTCATGAGTTTAAGAACAGTTATACAGTCTATATTTTTTGTATTCATTTTCAGTATAATATCTTGCTTTCACAAGCAAGACAATACACAAAATACCAATGGTACATCAAGTTATAAACAAATTCAGGCAAGAGGCGAATTGCGTGCTGTAACCATTGTCAATTCTACCGGTTATTACATTTTCAGAGGTATTCCTGCAGGTTTTCATTACGATTTGCTGAAGAAATTTGCTGAACATCTCAATGTCAATCTCCGTATTGTCGTAGCCAGTTCAATAGATGATGCTTATCAAATGATAGCTGATAATAAAGCAGAAATTTTAGCAATTGATTTAACAGTAACCCAAAGCAGAAAAGAGTTTTTAAGTTTTTCGGTTCCTCTTTTTCAAACATCGCAAGTCTTGGTTTATCGTAACGGTACATCTAATCCATTTCTGCAAAAATCGTCTGTTATTGGTTTGAGCAATTTAATTAGCAATATTTCTGTTCATGTACCTTCATCTTCCTCATTTATTGAGACTTTGAAAGATTTTGCACATAAAAAAAGAAAGAAAATTAAAGTAATCGAAGTTGAGAATAAATATCAGGAGGACCTGATCAGGATGGTTGCCGACAACAAAGCTGACTATACTGTCAGCGACCAGCATATAGCCAATTTGATATGCAAAAACATAGGAAATCTGAATTATTCAGTGCAAATCAGTCAGATACAGGACATTGCTTGGGCAGTAGAACCAGGTTCCAAAATGCTTCTGACTGAATTAAACAAATGGTTAAGTGAATTTAAAACAACCGGCTTATTTCGATATTTATATAAAAAATACTATCAAAGCCCGGAAAAAGAAGAATATACCAGAAATTATTTATTATCCAATAAAAGACATCAGATTTCAGCTTATGATGCCATATTAAAAAAATATGCACCATCAATCGGATGGGACTGGCGTTTGCTTGCTTCACTCATTTATCAGGAATCACAATTCAAACTTGATTTAACATCACGTAAAGGAGCATTTGGTATTATGCAGATGATGCCCCGAACAGCTCAATATTTTGGAATTGACAGTACTTCAAGTGCTGAGCAACAAATTGTTGCCGGAATAAAATACTTAAAATTTCTGGAGAAAAATTTTAATGACATTCCTGATTCATTTGAAAGGATAAAATTCATTTTATCGTCATACAATTCAGGTCCAGGTCATACTTTAGATGCCCGCAGGCTGGCCGAAAAGTATCAGAAAAACCCAAACATCTGGAATAAAAATGTTGATTCGTTTGTTTTACGTAAGGCCTATCCGAAATACTACCGCGATCCGGTAGTCCGACATGGATACTCGAGAGGATACGAGTCGTTTAAGTTAGTTTATGAAGTTTTGGAACGATACAATCATTATTGTAATTTAATTCCTTACTAATTGAATTACTGACATTTTTTCAGCATGTCAGCTTTATATTAATCGGTCTGATTATTGGTATATTTGATTCAACATAAAATTAAATGTCATGAAATGTAATATGGGTATATTTGATAGAATTGCCAGAGTAGCAATTGCAATCATTTTTGTATTAATTGTACTTTTTGCAGGTATAAATGCCATGTGGCTCAAAGTTGTTTTAATAGCTTTTGCAGCTATCTTTTTATTAACCAGTATCTTTGCATTTTGTCCGGCTTATTTACCATTGAAAATCAATACAAAATGTAAAACAAACACTGATACCACAGCAAATTAGTAAACAAAATATCGGTTTAAAAAACAAGGCTGCCTTAAATTAAGGCAGCCTTTTTACTGAATAACCTTAAGGATGCAGAACTAAAAAGAGTATTCAGCAATAAAACATAATTGTAAAAACACTTTTAAACTGCTTTCGAAATTATAAAATAGATGAAAGGCTTTGCAAGTTTTTTTATTTTGAAAAAAAAATTTCCTGTGCATAAATAATTACCAAGGGAATTATACACTTGCAGTGAAATTAATGTTTTAAAAATTTAAGTTCTTTAGTGTTTTTGGAGAGATGGCAGAGTGGTTCCCGATAGATCGGGACGGCAGTCTTGAAAACTGTTGAACTTCACGGTTCCGGGGGTTCGAATCCCTCTCTCTCCGCACTTTTGTAATGCAGTGTAGTAATTATCAATTATTTATGCTGCATTTTTTTTTACAACATACCATTTTACATACACTTTAAAGATTTAAAACTTCATCTCATACTAAGAGGATGTTGAGATGAAAGATTTTTTTTAAAAAAAAGCCTTTGGCAAAGGCTATTTGAACATTATCTTCTCTAAGTAAATTCTTCCTTTTGTATCAATAATTTTTGCTAAATAAATTCCAACATTCAGATGTTCAATTTCAATCCTATCAGTGTGGATGCTATTTGTTGACCAAACAATTTCTCCAAGTGCATTGTAGATATAAACTTCTGAAATCAAGTTTCCAGATTGGATTATCATTTTATTATCAGAAGGATTCGGATATATCACTACTAAATTCTCAAAATCCTGATTTACTCCTGAAGTATAAATATAATAGACAGGTATTGAAGTTGATTTACAGCCGTTTGCATCGGTAACTATTACTTTATACCAGCCGGTTTTGTTTGGTGTGTAGGTTTGGCTTGTTGCACCAGCAATTGCATTTGTATCCAGATACCATTGATTACCAAAAGTTTCACTCGATAAAAGGTCTTTGCCTAACTTTGTGATGACAGGTTGAGACGGAAGGGGATAAACAAGTATTAATTGTTCTTTTGTACCGCTTACTCCACAACTATTTTGAGCGTAAACGCTTATATTCCCGGTATTTGTTCCTGCATTGACAATTATTGTATCATTGCCCTGTCCTGAAACAAAACTCCATCCGGAAGGCAAAGTCCATATATAGGAACTTGCACCGATGACAGATGTTACATTATATTTCAAATCCCCTGACTGCGCGCAAATTGTTGAATTCCCGATAATTGAGGCAGGTTTTGATGGGGATGAGATTATAGTTACAGTTAAGCATTCTCCTGCACTGGCAGCACACTTATTTAATGCCTGAACACAGATGTCTCCGGTTAAATTGCCGGTTGTTACAGTGATAAAATTTGTGCCCTGCCCACTGATAATGCTCCACCCAATTGGTACCGTCCAATTATATGTAGTTGCACCACTGACTACAGGAATGCTGTATATCAACCCGGATTGTCCCTGGCAAGCGGAAAGTGGTCCGGTAATTTTGCTTGGTTTTGAAGGAATCTGTATCAAACCTACTTCAAGACATTTAAAACTACTTGAACCGCATGAATTATTGGCTTTTACACATATACTTCCCCCCAAAGTACCTGCATCAACAACTATTTGCGAAGTACCTTGTCCACTTGAAATATTCCATCCTGCCGGTACTGTCCAGGTATAGGATGATGCTCCATATACGTTTGATATTGAATAACTTAATGCCCCCTGCGATGGACAAACCAATACATTTCCGAAAATCGTATCCGGTTTGGTGATAATCGGAATAAAATTAATATAAATACATTCAGGAGAGCTGGATGAACATGAATTATTTGCAGTAACACAAATATTGCCAGCAGATGCACCTGAATTTACAGTTATTGAAGAAGTGCCCTGTCCCGATGTTATAATCCAGCCGGAAGGAACAGACCAAGTATATGAAGTTGCTCCTGAAACAGAGGATGCTGTATAAGTTAATCCACTCTGCGATTGACATATAGTTTTTGAGCCAATTATTGTATCAGGTTTTGAAAGTTGAGACATGAACTTTACTGCAATGCAAGTAGCTGAACTTGAGTTACATGAATTAGCTGCTGAAACACAAATATCTCCTGAAGAGCTACCGGCATTTACCGATATGGTATTAGAATCTTGACCTGATAAAATGCTCCAACCGGAAGGAACTGACCATGAGTAGTTGCTTGCACCGGAAACTGATGACACTGAATAAGTTAAACCTGTCTGCGAAGGACAAACTGACAGTAACCCAAATACAGTATCCGGCTTGTTGGGTGTTGTCAGAAAGTTGATACTTAAACATGAAGCTGAGCTGCTCATACATTTGTTATTTGCTTTAACACAAATATCTCCTGTTGTTGAGCTTGCATTAACAATAACCGAATTTGTACCCTGACCAGTGCTGATATTCCAGCCTGAGGGAACAGTCCATGTATAGGAGGTTGCACCTGATACTGCTGATATAGAATAAGTTATACCTGATTGATTTGGGCAAATGGATTTTAATCCGCTGATTGTACCTGGGGTTGAAACATTTCCTATTAATCCTACTGTAATACAAAAGGATGAAGTTGTATTGCAGTTTCCTGTTGCGCTTACACAAATATTTCCACCTGAATTCCCGGAAGCTACCTTTATCTGTTTTGTCCCTTGACCACTTTTAATTGTCCAACCGGATGGTACTGTCCAATTATATGATGTTGCACTACTTATTACCGGTGTTGAGTAAATCAGGTTTGTATCACCTGCACAAACTAAAGTATCACCTGAAATTGAAGTCGGAGCAGCTAAATTTTGGGTAATAGTAATTGTTTTACAAGATGTATTACTATAAGCACATCCACTTCCTGCCGAAACACATATGCTTCCGGAGTTAGTGCTGCAAGAAACTGATATTGAATTTGTTCCCTGTCCACTGGTGATAGTCCAACCTGTAGGGATAGTCCATAGGTAAGTAGTTGCACCACTAACACTATTTATTGAATAGGTTTTTCCGGTGGCTGAAGTACATAAAGAATCAGACCCGCTAATGTTACCCGGAACTGCAGGTTTATTTGAAAGAACAATTGTATCATATGCACTGCCACAAGCATTCGTTACTTTAACCCAATACGTACCGGGTGAAGTTGCAGTGATAGTTTGGCTTGTTTCGGAAGTGGACCATAAATAGCTTGAACCCGAATTTCCTGCATCCAATTGAACTGAAGAACATGTCATTTTATCGGAACCAAGATTTACAGTTAAGTTTGATGTAAACTCATCTGCACCAATATCAGGTGTTGTTGAGTTTCTCTGCTGACCATCAATATCATCAGATATTCCTGAAATGGGGTCTGCAGTTCCATTAAGTGTAGAATTGCATAAATGCAAGTCGATGGCCGATGAAAATCCCGGATTAACCGAATATGAATGCTGATCTAATCCTGTTGCTGACTTCCATGCTGATAAACTGCTGTAAGTTGTTGAATACCAAAATGCAAGATAAGAACCAGATGTATAAAGATTGTTATAATCACAAAGGCTGAATTGACCTGTATATGAGCTAAAAATTGCATATCCGCCCCCTGAATTTGAGAAAATATTATTCTGTAATTGCAAATTGTAACCTGAACTACCTCCATTATAAAACGCATAGGTATTTGAAGAAGTTCTTGTAATATTGATAGAGTTATAATAAAAATTCTGGTAGTTATTGTTGCCAAGATTTATTCCATAGGCAGAGTAAGAACTTCCTGCAACGCTAATGAAATTGTTAGCAATTAAGCCCCTCGTTGTGCTTGAAGCTGTACAAGACTGCATATCCAAGCCAACTAAACCATTATTCAATGATATTTTATTTTGGGTAAAAACTAAGTTACTGCCACATCCATATAATGAGACCCCGGTATAGCTGGTGTAATTTGTATTGGAAGTAACAGTATTTTTTGAAAATGTCAGGTAAGAAACCGAATATATGTCTAATGCTTTATAATACTGATTAGTAAAATTATTCAAGTTAATAGTTATATTTGTGGAAGATGAAGATAAATAAATACCAAAACTGCCATCAGTTATTTTATTTTGCAAAATACTGGTATTTGAATTATTTCCACCGTTGCAAAATATAACAGACATACTGTTGCTGGTTGAAGTTGTACTTGAACCCTGCAAAATGCACCGTTCTATTTTAATATTGGTTGATCCGTATTCCAGTTTAACTACATTACCATAAGTAGTTCCTGATCCTATTATTTTTATTTTACTAAAGTTTACATAGCTGCATCCATTAAATCGTATTGTGTAATTGGCAGAAGATGAAGAGGCGGTATAAGTGATTGATACCTTAGAACTATCATCTGTTTGAGATTTAAAAGTTACAGTATTGTTAGAACTTGTTCCGTTTATCGGACCAATCGAAACCTGTTCATTATAAACTCCGTTTCTGATATTGAAAGTGACTGGACCGCAAACTCCGCCATTAACTAAATCAGTTACAGCAGCACTAATAGTGGAATAATCTGGTGATGTACCTCCGATTGTATAGGTTCCCGATATAGATTTGTATCTTGAAGATACACTGGCAGAATCATTATAATTTAAACCATCTGTAGCGTTGTTTGGTAAACTTGTCCATGCATTTATTGAATAAGCTGTCCCTAAATTAAAGTTATAGTAACCAATAGAAAATGGACCAATGCTACTACCCTGTAATAGTTTTCCAGTCCACGACTTTTGTGTTTGTGATGTGCCATTAACTTTCCAGTTGATTTTAACCGATTTTAAAGTATCCGAACCAAAATTTTTAATGGTTACAAACACGCTATCGTTTGTAATACAATAAGTTAAAGCTTGATCAATGGAATAAACCCCTGCATCATTTTGAGGAGTTGTCCATTCATCAGCGCCAATATCAGGATTGGTGTAATGGCGACTTTGTCCATCTATGTCATCATTTATTCCTGAAACCGGATATCCAAGATTATCAAGAAGATAGTTCTGTGTGTGAAGATCAGTTGTAGAAAAATAATCAGGAGTAATTGAAACGGAGTGCTGGTCGAGGTTGGTTGATGATTTCCAGGAAGTTAAGGAGGTTAATGAGCTGTTATAAATATAAGCCAAATAGTATCCAGTTGTAATAAAGTTATTGTAATCCGACATATTGATAGTTCCTGAGTAGTCTGACTGAAGAACATAACCTCCACCTTTGTTATAAAAATTATTGTTTTGTAATTGAATATTATGAGAGGAACTTCCGCTTATGTAAAGCACTGAATTTGAACTTACGTTTCTTAAATAATTTACTGAATTGTAATAAAAATTCTGATAATTGGAGTTGTACAAATATATTCCATAACCTGAAGATGAATTTGCAGTATTAACAGTAATAAAATTATTAGAAATTGTACCTCTGCTACTTCCGGAGGCTGAACACGCATACATATTGATTGCACTATATCCATAATTTAATGTTATTCTGTTTTTACTAATCAATAAGTTTGTTCCGCTATTATTTAAATAAACTGCTTCATAACTGCTGTATGAGGTGCTTGAACTAATAAGATTTTTTATTATCTGAAGGTTGGAAACGTATGTGATGTCAATAGCATGATAATACTGATTTGTAAAATTGTTGGATTGAATTATAATGTTCGATGAAGTTCCATAAATATATATTCCGCTACTTCCGTCTGAAATTTTATTATTGACAATTGTTGTGTTAGAATTATTTCCTGATGGGACATAAATTACTGACAGATTATTAGAGCTTGAGGTGGTATTTGAACCAATCAATAAGCAGTTTTCTATTGAATTGTCAGTTGAACTGCTTTCAATCCTGACTACATTGGCATAAGAAGTTCCCGTTGCGACAAGCTTCATTTTTTTAAATTTAACAAAATCGCAACCATTGAATCGAAGTGTATAATTGGCAGATGAAATTGGGGCATAAGTTATCGTAACTGCAGTAGAATCTCCGCTTTGTGATTGAAAAGTAACTGTATTTGCCGAAGAAGTCCCTGAAATTTGACCAATTGATATTTGTTCAGTATAAATACCATTTCTGATATTAAAAACTACAGGTCCGCAAACACCGCCATTCGTAAGGTCTGAAATGGCAGCAGCAAAAGTTGAATAATCAGGTGATGTGCCTCCAATAGTGTAGGTCCCGTACATTGCTTTGTATTTATTTAAAACACTGCTCGAATCATTGTGATTAAAACCTTCGGTGCCACTATTTGGCGCAGATGTCCATGCATAAACAGAATATGCAGTACCCAGATTAAAATTATAATAACCTATCGAAAATGGACCAATGGAGCTACCCTGAGTAAGATTCCCAGACCATGATTTTTGAGTTTGAGTAGTTCCGTTCACCGACCAGTTGATTCTTACGGAGGTTAAATTTGCTGTACCAAAGTTTTTAATCGTTACATAAACACTGTCGTTTGTAATACAGTATGTTAAGTTTTGATCAATAGATGTAACACCGGCATCATTAACAGGCGTTGTCCATTCATCTGCTCCTATATCGGGAGTGGAATAATGACGGCTTTGTCCATCAATATCTTCTGAAACACCGGATACAGGATAACCAAGATTATCAAGCAGATATGCCTGTACATGCAAGTCCGATTTGCTTTTAAATTCAGGATTGATCGAGACAGAATGAGCATCAAGGCTGGTTTTATTTTGCCATGAAGCAAGGTTAGAACAGGTAGTATTATACCAGTAAGCGATATAGCCCCCTGATGAATATAAATTATTATAATCAGAAACATTAATAGTTCCTGAATAATCGCTGTAGATAATATAACCACTACTGTTATTTGTCAAATTATTATTTTGAAGCTGTAAATAATATGATGAACCACCTCCGATATACAGGCTAGCATAGGAATAGCTACCTACCGGCACATTTAAAGAATTATAGTAGAAATTCTGATAGTTGGTATTATATAAATAAAAACCATTTCCATTGCCTGTTGTATTTGTAATCGAAATAAAGTTGTTAGCAATAAGCCCCCTTGTTGAACTGGATGCTGAGCAATAATTTAAATTAACCGCTGACTGACCATAGGAAAGAATTATTCTGTTTTTCGTAAAAACAAGATTATTTCCACATCCGTATAAATAAATTGACTCATAACTATAGTAGTTTGTATTAGAAGTAACAACATTGCCGGTAATTGTCAGGTTCGATATAGAATAAATGTCCATGGCTCTGTAATATTGATTACTTACAATATTGCCATTAATTTGAACCGAAGAAGATGATGTATTTAGAAAAATGCCAATACTGCCATTGCTGATAAAGTTATAGTTTATTTGTAAATTGTTATTTGAAGAAGCATAGCAATAAATATTTGCAAGGTTTGTATTTGTAGTGTTTGTATTTGAACCAATCACCTGACAATTCTCTATTTTATTGAAAATTGAAGATGCCTCAATCCTGAACACTGTGGCATAAGTTGTTCCGGTAGCTATTACTTTCATTTTTCTGAAAATAACATAATCACAACCATTAAACCGAACAGTATAATTAGCTGATGAAATTGGAGCAAAAGTAATTGTAACACTACTCGAATCATTTGCCTGAGATTGAAATGTAACTGTATTTGTAGAGGAAGTCCCTGAAATTGAGCCAATTGATAGCTGTTCAGTATAAATACCATTCCTGATATTAAAAACTACCGGTCCGCAAACACCACCATTCGTAAGGTCTGAAATGGCAGCAGCAAAAGATGAATAATCAGGTGATGTGCCTCCAATAGTGTAGGTCCCGTACATTGCTTTGTATTTATTTAATACATTGCTCGAATCGTTGTGAGTAAAACCTTCGGTGCCATTATTAGGCGCAGATGTCCATGCATAAACAGAATACGCAGTTCCTAGATTAAAATTATAATATCCAATTGAAAATGGGCCAAAAGAGCTACCCTGAGTAAGATTCCCTGTCCATGATTTTTGGGTTTGAGCAGTTCCATTCACCGACCAGTTGATTTTCACAGAGGTTAAGTTTGCAGTACCATAGTTTTTTATGGTTACATAAACACTGTCGTTTGTAATACAGTAAGTTAAATTTTGATCAATAGATGTTACACCGGCATCATTAGCAGGTGTTGTCCATTCATCTGCTCCAATGTCCGGAGTGGAATAATGCCGGCTTTGTCCGTCAATATCTTCTGAAACACCAGACACCGGATAACCAAGATTATCGAGCTGATAAGCCTGAACATGAAGATCAGTTGATGATTTAAACTCTGGATTTATGGAGACAGAGTGAGCATCAAGGCTGGTTTTACTTTGCCATGAGGCAAGGTTATAACAAGAAGAATTGTACCAATAAGCGATATAACCCCCTGCTGAATATAAATTATTATAATCAGAAACATTAATAGTTCCGGAATAATCGCTGAAGATCACATAACCGCTACCATTATTTGTTAATATATTGTTTTGCAATTGAAAATTACTGGCTGAACTGCCACCTAAATATATACTTGCATAAGAATAACTACCTTGAGAGACACTAACAGAATTGTAATACAGATTTTGATAATTTGTGCCATAAAAATAAAACCCATAACCATTTCCACTGCCATTGGTAATTGAAATAAAATTATTTGCAATTAATCCTCTGCTTGAACTGCTGGCAGAACATGAACTCATATTGACAGCAGCAAAACCATAAGTCAAGTTGATTTTGTTTTTGGTTAAAATTAAATTCGAGCCACAGTAAGATAAGTATATACCCTCATAGGATGAATACGAGTTTCCTGAAAATATTGAGTTTCCTGAAATTGTGGCTCCGCTTAAATTGTAACACTCCAGTGCACGATAAAACTGACCGGTAAAGGTGTTTTGCAGGATTTGAATATTTGAAACACTGGCTGAAAAATAAATCCCTACACTGCCATTTTTGAAATGATTGTTTTGAAATCTGGTATCATTAACACTGGAGGCATAGCAATAAATTAATGCAAGATAGGATGAAGAACTATTGGCAGTTGGTCCTTCTATAATGTTGTTTTCCAGTCTGTTATAAGTTGAACTACTTTCCATTCTGACAACATTGGAATAAGTTGTTCCGGTAGATTTTAAGGTCAATTTTCTAAAAATGACATAATCACAACCATTTAATCTGAGAGAATAATTTGCTGATGATGTTGGCGAATAAGTGATAGTCACCAATGTACTGTCAAGGTTTTGCGACTGAAATGTAATAGTATTGGTTGATGAAACACCGCTGATGCTTCCAATACTTAATTGTTCATTGTAAACACCATTTCTGATATTAAATGTTACTGCTCCCGAAACACCATTTGTAGTTACTGCAGTTATGGCTGCGCTAATGCTTGAGTAATCAGGAGATGTGCCACCAATAGTATATGTTCCGCTCATTGATTGCGCCATTAATACAGAAGTAATAATTGCAAAGAGTGCTGTAAGTATTGATTTCATAAGCTTTTACGATTTTATGAATTAGCTGTACTTAATTTATTAAAGCAAAAGTACAGTAATGCAAACTCTTGAAAAAAGAAATTTTTAGCAATAGTTCAAGAATGATTTCATTGACAAAACTATCTAAAAATAACTTTTTCGGGAAATGTGTTCCCATTGCTATCTGTAAGTCGTATTAAATAAACGCCTGCATTGAAAGAATTAATCTCAAAGCTTTTTGCATTAATTTCCTGCCTGTTTAAAACCAATTCTCCCAAGGAGTTATACATTTCAAAAGAAGTAATAAGATTCTCCGATTGTACAAGTATCTTGTCATCTGAGGGATTTGGATATATCACTATTGAATTATTATAGTTTTCTGGTAAAGAGACTATGTTGATATAATTGTTTCTGACTAGTGTCCCTGAACAGTTATTTAAATCGGTAACCTTTAAATCAACACTGTATGTGCCAAGATTTTTGTAAGCATGTATTGGGTCTTTTTGAAAGGAAAATTTGCTGTCACCAAAATTCCAAACATAGCTGGCTGATGATGTCATTATTTTCGAAGTATTATGAAATTTTACTTCATATTCTCCATACAATTGCTTAAATTTAGGAGGATCGGCATAGAAATCTACTACGGGTGGATCAACAATATATGCTGTTACCGAATCCTCAGTAAACAAGCAGGAAGGGTCTGTTGATTTTAAATAGAATCTGACCATTTTTAAAGACTTATCATTGGTTCCGGCTTCATATCTTAAGTAATAAAAGTCGGGTAAGGATTTAAAAACACCATCGGCTGCTGCCCAAATACTCCATTGTTTACTACTGATATTTTTTGAGCTTGATGTAAAAGCAATTTCTTCTCCTACACATTTTGAAAAAAAAATTTCCTGTGCATAAATAATTACCAAGGGAATTATACATTTGCAGTGAAATTAATGTTTTAAAAATTTAAGTTCTTTAGTGTTTTTGGAGAGATGGCAGAGTGGTTCCCGATAGATCGGGACGGCAGTCTTGAAAACTGTTGAACTTTTGTTCTTTTATTATTGGAGAGATGGCAGAGTGGTTCCCGATAGATCGGGACGGCAGTCTTGAAAACTGTTGAACTTTTGTTCTTTTATTATTGGAGAGATGGCAGAGTGGTCGATTGCGGCAGTCTTGAAAACTGTTGAACTTCACGGTTCCGGGGGTTCGAATCCCTCTCTCTCCGCACTTTTGTAATGCAGTGTAGTAATTATCAATTATTTATGCTGCATTTTTTTTATAGCTCACTTTATCACATACACTTCAGATAAAATTAATTCTACCTGAATACGGTCTTCTCAATGTAAATATTTCCTTCTTCATCCACTATTCTTGCGAGATATATTCCTGCATCAAGTTGTTCAAGCTCAACAATTTTATCCAATATATGATTTCTTTTCAGAATAATTTCACCAAGTACATTGTAAATATACAGTTCTGAAATCAAGTTTACAGATTGGATTATCATTTTACTTTCAGACGGATTCGGATAGACATAAATCTTACTATATAATTCCCCATCAATTGAAGAATGAATAAAACGGAAGAGTTCAGACTCTGATGAACAATTATCAATATTTGTTACCTTAACCTTATACCATCCCGATTTTGAAGGCAAATAGATTTTATCGTTTGCACCTGCGATGATATTTGCATCTTCATACCATTGATTACCAATGTCTGAGCTTGAAAACAAGCTATCACCATTCTGGCTGATCATTGGTTTGGGAGGGACAGGTTTTACCTCAACAGATTTATGATTATCTGCTCCATCACCGCATACATTTCGTGCAAAAACATTGATATTTCCACTATTATTTCCTGCATTTACCATGACAGTTTTTGTCCCCTGACCGGAAACAATGCTCCAGTCGGATGGGAAGTTCCACACATAGCTGCTTGCATGATTCACAGTTCCAATCTCATAAATCAGACTTTTGGTCATGGCACAAACAACGTTGTTGCCTGATATTACTCCAACTGCTTCAGGCAATTTTACAATTTCAACAGTTTTGCAAATTTCTTTACTTTCGGCACAAACATTTTTTGATTTGACACAAACAACACCTGAATTTACAGATGGAGAAACAATAATTTCATTTGTTCCATTTCCATTGATAATTGACCAATCAACAGGCAAATTCCATATAAATTCGCTGACATTATTATCATGGCTTACATAAAACTTTATAGAATCGTTACCTGTGCATACGGTATCATCTCCAAAAATTATAGCCGGTTGCAGAGGTTTTGTTCTTACATTTACATTCAGGCAAAAAGCTAAGCTTGTATCGCACAGATTGGTTGCAGAAACACAAATTTTTCCTCCTGAACTTCCGGCATTTACTTTAATCTGATTTGTTCCATGACCTTGAGTAATTGCCCATCCAACCGGCAAACTCCAGATATAATGATCAATACCCTGAATTTTATTGACCGAATAATTCAGGTTTTGTGTAAACTCACATATTTCCGATTGACCCTGTATTTCAGTAAGAGAAGGTGTTTTTGTATAAAACTCAATTTTTCTGCAGAATGTATCGCTGTTGGCGCATCCGCTATTGGCAAAAACACAAATTTTTCCGCTATTGGAACCGGTTTTTATACTGACAGAATGAGTACCCTGACCTTGTGTAAGTGACCATCCCTGAGGCACCTCCCATTGATAAGTTTTTGCTCCTATTGCTGTATTAACTTCAAATTTAAGCACACTCTGGCTTTTACATATTGAGTCGTGCCAGATTGAAGGTTTAAGAGTTTCCGGTTTATTGCTCACTATAATGGTATCAGAAGAAGTACAACTGATATTTGACACCTTCACCCAATATTTCCCTGGTTTTGTAACTGAAATTTTCTGAGTGATTTCATTAGTTGACCAAAGAAATGCATTGCCTTCATTACCCGCATTAAGTACAACTGTATCGCAACTGAATATATCGCTACCTAAATTCACTTTGATTAAAGAAAATTCATCAGCACCTATATCAGGAGCCTTTGTATCACGGGCATGATTGTCAATATCATAACGAACTGATGCAATTGGCATTCCTGCACCCTTTAAACCTGAATGACATATATGCAAATCAGTTACTGATTTAAAACCCGGATTAAGAAATAATGAATTTGAATCGAATTTACTGAAAGATATCCATGATGATAAATCTTTGCAGGGATTGTTGTAATATGTTGCAAAAGAAGCATTGCTTGTTCGATAGTTGTTGTAATCCCATAAACGAGTATTCACTGTGTTATTGAAAAAAACCAGTTGCCCATCTCCTGTTTGCATAAAAATATTATTGGCAACAAACAAATTTTCACAATTTACAACATAAAAATTGCAGGCTGTAGTGTTTTTTCTGAGATTGATGATCGAATTGTGATAAATCTGAACATAGCGGGAATCGTACATATTAATACCATATCCGGATGCACTTGCTCCACCCACAGATATAAAATTATTTGAGACCATTATTCGAGAAGTATCCACCGAACGACAATTATTTAGTTGTAATGCTGCCAAGCCATTTGTTAATTTTATGGTATTTGCTGAAATTTTCAAATGATGATAACAATGAAAAGCAGCTATTGCTATATAATTACTGTTGGAAGTATTTGATGAAAAACTATTCTGTTCAATTATTGTGTTGTTAAATCTGTAGAAATTCATTGCCATGTGATATTGGTTAATAAACTCATTTTTGTAAAATAAAGCATTAATTAGTTCATATTCGCAGAATACACCATAACTTCCGTTTTGAATACTATTTTGAATAAAAGATATTGATTTTGATTTTTCATCCCTAAAATGTATAACAGCAAGATGATAATTCTGACTTGAAGCTGATAATCCTTGAATAATACAATTCTTGAAATTGATATATTCTGATGAAAAAAGTGCTAATACTTTCCCAACACCTGAAATAGAAGAATTTTTTATACTTATTTTACTGAAAGTTAAATAAGCACAACCAACTAATTCAAAAATATAGTTAAATTTATAATCAATTGGATCATAAGTAATTATTACCTTAGAACTATCACCCGACTGTGAAGTAAAAGTTACTGTATTGTTGGCAGACACCCCTTTTATCTGATCAATTCTTATTTGCTCATTGTAGGTTTTATCGGCTAAGTAAAAAACTACCGGACCTGTAACTCCTCCTTTAACCAACTGTCTGACAGCAGAATTCAGATCCGGAAAAGTAGAGCTTGAAGTCCCTACAGTAAAAGTTCCGTTCAAGGCCAGATACTTGTCTTTTACTTCTGCCATATCATTAAATGAATATCCTTCTGATGAGTTATTAGGAAACAGTGTATAAGCACTTATATCATAAGCAGTACCCAATAAAAATTTATAATAACCTATCGAAAAAGGCCCGTATGTCGCTCCTTGCGGTAAATTTCCATACCAGGTAAAAGATGTCTGAGTTTGCTGGTTCACTTTCCAGTCTATGACAACTGATTTCAATGTATCAGTCCCATAATTTTTAATTGTTACATAAACACTGTCGCTGTTGGAAGTAAAAGTAAGTGATTCAACAATAGCTAATACTCCTGCATCATTTTTTGGTGCATCCCATTCAAAAGCACCAATATCAGGTGTGCTTAAAGGCCTGACTTTTTCATTATAATCTGTCAGAATATCATCATCCGGAAATCCTTTATTATCCAATAAATAGTTTTGGGGATAAAGATCGTATGAAGTTTTATATAGAGGATCAACTGAAACGGATTTGGTTTCAAGCCCTGAAATGCTAATGTAATTTGCTAAGGTTTTTTGTACGGAATTACGAAACAATGCAACATTACCACTTTTCGACATTAAATTATTGTAGTTGGAATAACAACTGTCGCCATAATTATTTGTGATGAGGACATAACCTTTATTCGCTTTATAAAAATTATTATTCTTGACGACCAAATAAGAAGAAGTTCCTGCAGAAGCATTAAAAATACTTGAATTATCATTTTGTCGTTGACAGTTTACCGAATTGTACAGAATTTTCTGATAACTGCAACTCTCCAGATTAATCACATGCAATAATGCAGTTGGTCCGAAAGAAGAAACAAAAATATTATTACTGATGATGCCATAAGTGGAATCAGTTGCTGTACATAATTGCATTTTCAGAGCATACAAACCATTACTGATATAAAAATTGTTTCCTGAAATCTTTAAATTATTTCCTGATTTAGACAAACTTACCATCTCATAAATACTATAGTTTGTTGCAGACGATAAGGTGTTTCTTTCAATCAATATAGATTTGCCTTCTGAACAAGTAATTGCTGAGGCATACTGATTGCTGAAATGATTGCTTCGAATCACAATGTTTTCTGAACCATTATTCAGACTTATAGCTTTACTGCCTTTTGAAAAAACATTGTTCATGAAGTTCAGATTTTTCACCTGAGAAACAGCATAAAATAAAATTAAATCATTAGAACCGGATGCTGCTGAAGAACCTGTTAAAACACAATTTTTAACTGAGATATCAGATGGATTGCTGACCGATTTAAAAACATTGGCGTAAGTGTTTCCATCAGCATAAAACGAAAGTTGACTGAAAGTTATGTATTTACTGCCATTCAACTGAACAATATAAGTACTACTGCTATTGGGTGAATATTGGATGGTAACCAATGAGGAATCCTTATTCTGTGATTGAAATACAATAGTATTGATAGCAGAAGCACCACTAATACTTCCGATGCTGAATTGTTCAACATAAGTACCATTCCTGATGTTAAACACTACTGGTCCGGAAACACCATTAGTTGTCAGGGCGCTTACTGCAGCCGATATGGTTGAATAATTCGGTGAACTTCCCCCTATTGTATAGCTCCCATTTAAAGCTTGAGAATAAGAAAAGTTACTCACAAAAATAATACTGACAATCAGTATTATTGCGTAAAAGACTCTTGATTTATTACTCATAATATTTTGTTTTTAATTCTTTTTATTGAAAAATTATTTTAGCTTGCTTTTGTTTTCCTTCCTTATCAATTATCTGGAGAAGATAAATGCCTGACGGAAACTTGTTCAAAACAAATAGCTTTGAATTAATATTATTAGACCTAAAAACTAACTTTCCCAACTGATTGTAGAGATAGATTCCTTCAATTTCATTATCAGACTTGATATTTACCTCATCGGTTGATGGAACAGGATAAACTGATACTGACATATCTGAATCTTCCTCAATTCCACTTGGTATTAAAATAAAGTCTTTTTTTGTTAAAGTAGCCTCACAAACTGTTTTCACTGTCAGGCTGACGCTATAAAGTCCCGGATAATAATAGGCAATCGCATCCCAGGTTGTTTTATTAGTCTGGTTGCCAAAATCCCAAAATACTGATTTTACTCCATAGTTGTCAGTTGTCAGGTTGTAAAATCTAACCCTGTACTTTCCGCTTCCACTTAATTCATCATAAACTGGAGGGTCAGCTGTAAACTCAACTTTTGGCAAATCTACTAATTGAATTACTACAGAATCGAAGGCAGGGTAACATATTGAGTCAATAGTCTGAATTTTAAACAAAACTGATTTTTTCAATTTATCGTTTGGTCCGGGTACATAACTGATATTCAATTTATCAGCAGGTGATAAAAAATTTCCGTCAGCACCTAATCCAGTCCACCATAGAACTCCAGACGCCATTTTTTTAGTTGCACTTAGGCTAAACCAATCGGCATTAATACAAGCATATGGATTTGACTTATCAATGTGTACTTCTGAATTACCAATTGTATAATCAACTTCTTTGCTGCTAATGCAGCCAAATGAGTCAGTATAAGTATATTTTACCTTATATGTCCCTGATACTCTGTTTGCATAAAAATAATTTCCTGGAACTACATCACCTGAAAAAACCCCACCTGAAGGTAAGCCGGTTAATGGTACAAGCCCATATCCATTGCAAAATTCATTTCTGTTGTATGGATTATTAATCTTGATTCCTGAAGGCAAAGAATCAATGACTTTAATAAAAGCAGTATCATATTCATAACAAGGCTCATCGCCTACACGGTAAATAATCTGATGTGTACCGGCACCTGCGGTTGCGGGGTTAAAATATCCATTGCTGACACCTTTGCCTGTCCATGTGCCGGGGACATGGCTTGCTTTGAGCTTTACTGGAGGATTTTTTATGCATTGATTCGGATAGCTACCGATTTCCGGTTTTATTGATGAATAAACTACTTTGATATTTCGGCTGTCGTTTACAGAAGTGCAGCCAAATGAATCTTTGTAAATATAAGTTACATTATAGCTGCATCCATTGCAAATTCCATAATAATGCGGGTCAAAATAGTATTTGTTGTTTATTTTACTAATTGCTGTACCTGACCAAAATGAGCCACTGGTGGCAGGTGGTGAGCCTGTCAGTTCAATTAATCCTGCATCGCTGCATACAGTCATATCAGCTCCTGCATCTACAACAGGAATGGGATAATCTTTTACTCTGATGGTGTCGTAAGCAACCAAGCCGGTGGTAAAATTAACTTTTACAGCAAATAAACCTGTATCTGTGGTGTAATATGTTGTGTTGAAAGACAGGGGTGTAACATAGCCGTACTTATACCATTCGGTGTAAACGTAAGTAGATGAACCAAAGTTGGTAATATTGTATGAGAGTGCGACTCCATTGCCTTTGCATTTTATTTTATCGGCTCCGAGCTCAACATTGACAACATTTTTATAAAGAATAATGGAATCGAGAGCTGTGCAGCCGTTGGTGTCGGTAACGGTTAAGTACATGACCAGCGTTTTATTGCCTTTGAGGCTGAGCAATTTGTTTAATTTAACTGTATCTCCATCGCTCCATTTGAATTTGAATGCGCCATGTGCAAATTGTACTTTGGGATAGACTGTCATTGTATCAGGATTGCCAAGATAGGCAAAGCTGGGCAAATCTACTTTGATGAGCGAATCGCTGGTAAAGCTTAAGTCATAAGCTTTTGAGCAATTGGTAAAATATGTTGTGGTTAATCGGATTTTTATGTTTTTCGATTCGCTGTATTGCCGCACTACCGAATCGCCTGTTGAGGTAAAAGCATCGTTGGTTATTCCTTGCCAGTCATACTTATAAGTGCTGTTCAGACTATCGGGGTAAAACACAAATTTATTGCATCCCAAATATTTTTTAACAATGGTCACTGTTTTATTGAGGCATGCTGGTTTTACCTGGATTTGGTAAATACGTGTACTTTTTCCGCTTATGGGGCATGCATCATCTTTTACTGTGGCAGTAAAGGTGTACAGGTTGCCTGACATCGATGAATCCGCTTTGAGTTTCAGCACCCCTGTAGGATGCTTTACCTGCTTGTTGTTGCTGCTCCAGTTGGCACCCGGGATGTTTTTGCTCCAGTCAATGTTTAAAGTATCCTTTGTATCGTAATCATTGGTGGTAATGGAAAAAAACAATGAGTCACCAACATTTACTTCTTTATAGAATGGCCCTGACAGAACCGGAGCATTGTTGTTTGGGCAACTGATAATGATAACCATAAAATCGCAGGTGGTTTCTCCTATTTTGGTACGTGTGCCATTGATTTTGCGCCATTCACTCATTTTAACAGCCATGATGGTTTGTTCAACTTTCATCGGGCGAAAAGAAATATCACCCGTAGTTTTATCGAGGTGTAATCCTCGTGGAAAAGGCAGGCTGGTGTTAGGAAATCCCCAAAAGAAAACAGGTTTGTCGTAAGTGTAAGAGCCTGACCATGTGGTGTATGTTCCGGCACCTGTTTGTGGTTTTGCCCATTCATACGATATGGAATCGAGGAGTTTGCCACTGCTGTCTTTATCTAAATCGGAAGCACCTAAGTTGAAAATAAAATCCTGCCCTACACATATTATATTAATGGGGTTGTTGCTCATTTGCGGTGAATTGTTGTCGAAACTCAGGCAGCGGTTGAGTCTGGCTTCAACATAACATTGTGATCCTGCTGCCCCGGTTGTTATGGTAGATGGGCGGTTTCCAAGATAGCATGACAAGCCAATATCACAACAGCTTCCCGGATTGCTAAGTACCAATAATTTTTGATACACATATTTTTGCATCCCGTAAGGAAACGAACAGGATGATGACTGACACCGTGTGCAGGATGAGCCGCAAGTGGGAGTAATGTCTACTGGGCTTGGTTTTGTAATGGATAATGAGCCAAAACTGGTGCCTGTTGTTAGGCATTTGGCGGGTATAGTCATATCAGGAAAAGCTATTCCATTGCAATCACGGTAGCCGGTAAGGGTCACCAAAAAACTATCTGTTCCCACTTTTTGCCAGGTAATTTGCCCTCCTACCACATCCGTTGCACTTGCATTTGACAAAGAAATCAACATTAATCCGGCAAAAAACAATGTTTTTACCCTCAGGGTCTTATGTTTTTTCATAACTGCAAATTATTATTATTAAAGGAAAATGTAGCTTTACAAAGGGCTTAGCTCGAAAATGCTATTTAGAATACGATACAAATATAGCATTTTATTATTAAAAAGGGTGTAATAGACAAAATTGGTCATTTTTTTTAGACGATGGTACCTAATAGACAAAATTGGTGTTGTTTATTTTTTACATTATGCTCTATAAAAAAAAATAAGACTGATCTTTGTTTTATCAAG
>Ga0116204_1000011_pt1 | contig 76309 bp, 59 predicted proteins | sample LakKivwa52mmetaG_FD_94481 | JGI IMG/M metagenome (GOLD analysis project Ga0116204, IMG submission 94481) | Anoxic lake water microbial communities from Lake Kivu, Rwanda to study Microbial Dark Matter (Phase II) - Lake Kivu water 52m metaG | ecosystem: Environmental > Aquatic > Freshwater > Lake... | reverse complement strand
TTTATTATCTTTTCCACGTTAATATTTTTCTCATAAATATTATTTTAACAATTTTTTTCAAGATAGCGATTGCGTAAAATGACGATTTCTTGGTCACTTACGCCGATTTGTTCCCTTAAATAGCGGTCCATCGACCCATATTTTTCTTCGATTGCGCGGTAATACTCGTCAATGTACTCTTTTTTGGCAATATATAGCGCGTGATAGAAGTTAATGCTATCAATATCGCTTGGGTCTAGCTCCTTAAGTTTTTGCTCATAAAGGGGTCGCATCACTTCGTTAGTCAGGAAATGTTCTTGATAAATCGATGCTTTATCAACGCCTAATGCATGTAATAAAAGCGTCGTGGCAATGCCGGTGCGGTCTTTGCCCGATCGACAATGATAAAGGATGCAGCCCTGCTCTTGCGCAAGCACGACACGGAAGAAATCTCGATAGGTGGCAATCGCATCGGGACTAACCGCTAACGATCGATAGATATCGATAAAAAACTCGTCGGGTGAGATTTTTATTTCCGTCCCGTAAGTATTTGTTTCTAAAAAATTGAGCACGATCATGTGTAAATATCGGATTGAATCGTCAATTTTGTCTTTGCGGGTCACCGTCGATTTAGTTGAACGAAAATCAATCACGACCTTAAGGTCATAATTGTTCTTTAAAATGTCGAGTTCGCGTTTCGATAAATGTTGTAGCTCACTACTACGAAGCAGCCGTTTGGACACGATTTTGTGCCCATCGATTGTTTCGATGCCGCCTAAGTCACGGATATTTTCAACAGTTTTAAAATTAATGAACATCTCTTCTACCGATACTCTTGATTTAAAATGACTGGTTCGATTTTTTTCTTCTCCGGGATGACGATATCTTTGAGTGAAACGACATAAGTGTTAGAGGCAAAGTCATGGGGACCGCGCGATGCTTTGGTAATTGTCATCAAAATCAGGGTGATGAAAATCGGCACCAGCGTGAAATAGGCAAATCGCGCGTAAAGCAGAATCGGTAGCCATACGTTGAAAAGGAGCAATATTGCGAATCGTATGAGTATTTGATTCCGCTTTACGCGAGTATCAGATGAAGCGTCCGCTAAGCCGAGTTTGAATACTATTTGCATCGGTGTTTGCCCGTTGCGGCGTAACATCGGCACTAATAGATAAACCGTGGCTGTCGCAATCGTGATTGTTATCAGACTTGAGAATAACGTAATAAAGAAAGTTGTCCGAACACCAGAAGCATATATCGGGTCTTGTTCAAGAAAAACAATCGCTTTGCCGTATTCGATTCCAAAAAATGATTTAAGTGAATTATCGGATACATCATCAAGTAAAACGGGAATCTCATCAATTCCTAACTCAAAGAAACCCGATGCGACTTTGGCAGCGTAATACGAGTCTAGTTTATTTTCCTGCTGGGCCCGTAAATCGGTAGTGTAATAAGCTGTAATCGGCCCATCATAGTTTTCAGTCGCGCTTTTGGTATCGTCGTAGACTTCGGTAATAGTCAGATAACCGCGCTGCGCATCATAAACATAAAGTCCGGAATCTGACAAAACTTGCTGAGCGCCATCGAGTGCATCGTGATATCCCAGCGGACCATAAAAACCATAATAGACGCCGCTTTGCAGTGCACCAAAAAGCACAGTCGCAATCACTAAATCGAACAAGGCGGCGCCCATGCGTGTCAAAAGATACGGTTTGGGTAATTGGCGACCCTTCGGTTTCGGTTTCGGCTCACTACTATTTGGTGTGACATCTATTTCATTCATTGCGACATCTCTTATATTTCATATAACGAAGAAAATAGCGACATACGTCGCTATTTGATTACCTTGCACGATCCAATGCCAATCCGCATTTTCGTGTCAGCATCGAATAATATAATCTTATTGCCGTCAAAATCAAACTTGATCTTCTCATCGAAATCATAGTCAACCGCGCCAAATTGGACAGCCGACAGTATTTTATCTTTAAGGCTAACTTTAATCGTCGTTTCCATGCCACTCGGTAATGTCGAATAGGCAAGACCGTCAATCGTTCCTTTGTCGTGAATGTTTAAAAATTCAGGACGTATACCGAGTACGACATCTTTAGGAGCGTTAATTTTGCTGTTACATGTGAATTTGCATTTAATCCCTAAAAATTCGACCTGAACTTCATTGTCCGTTAACTGTTTGGCCTTGCATTCGATGAAATTCATCGTTGGATTACCGACGAAATCGGCGACGAATAAATTGACGGGATGATCATATACATCAAGCGGCTTTTCGTATTGTTGGAGTAAGCCATTGTGCATTAAGCACACGCGCGTGGCCAGCGTCATCGCTTCGAGTTGATCGTGAGTCACGTATACGAATGTCGAATCGGTGTCACGGTGGAGCCGTTTAAGTTCGGTTCTCATCTCGCCGCGTAGTTTCGCATCGAGATTTGATAGTGGTTCGTCCATAAATAGCACTTGCGGGCGTGGCGCTAGTGTTCTGGCAATGGCGACGCGTTGTTGTTGTCCACCCGATATTTCGCTAGGATAACGGTCGCGGAATTCTTCGATGTGCAACGTCTTCATAACTTCTTCAACGCGAGCTTTAATCGCGTCTTTTTTCCATTTGAGATTTTCCAGACCGAATGAGATGTTTTTATAAACGGTCATATGCGGCCACAGGGCATAGTTTTGGAATAAAAATCCCACGTCGCGTTTTGCTGGCGAGATATTGATGCCTTTTTCGCTATCAAACACGACATTGCCAGCGATGATGATAGTCCCTGACGTAGGAGTTTCTAGTCCGGCAATCATGCGTAGCGTCGTCGTTTTGCCGCAACCGGAGGGGCCTAGCAACGTAACGAATTCACGGTCTTCGCAAAGTATTGCACGAACACCCCGAATCATATGATGCGCGCCTTATTGTCAATGCCGGGCTTGATTCAATTACCGCGCTCGTCGCCGATAAAATGATTAACGTCTTCGGCTCGGCCGGTCACGCAAACGATTAATCTTCCTCCTTTAGACCACAGTTGGGTAGGATCCGACTCGGCTGTGGTTTTCTCTTATAATAAAAGCCCCGCGAAATCTACGCTGTGGGGCTATTTTTTTAGTTAGCGACGAGGATTTAAATCGGTGTGATGATAATGTTTTTAAAAGTTGTCGAAGTGCCCGTGGAATATAGTCCGATTCTCCCGCCAAAATAGGCATCAGGGTCAACCACCGAAAACTCGAGCACATCGTCAACATAAAACGTCAACTCGTTACCGCTTGCGATTACTCGTAGAGTAACGGATTGATTTGAAGGAACCGTGGCAAAGTTAATCGCCAACTGTTTGGACATCGCTTGATAATCGGCCCGTACTAAAAATGCTTGGGTGTTTTTAACCCCGAAATAGTATCCCTGCAGTGAATTAATATCGTCCCATTGACCATAGGCGTCATTATCCGCGCGCACAACAATGCCCGAGGAATAAAATGAGGAACTACCGTTAAAAGTCATATCCACGGATATGTCGACATCGCTATAACCAGTCTTATCGATAAACGCAATACTGCGATCAGATCTTGATGTAAGACCATTTTCGCTAACGTCATAGCCCGCTCCGCGAATATCAAGTGTTCCATCAAATTCGGTTAATGAATTTTCATAAGTTTCTGTCTGATTGATTGTGGCATCGAATTTCATTGAAACAAAATCTATGTCTTGGCGGCGCACAATCGATAAATAATGTTCGCCTTTCACCAGATTGTAATTGCCGATGTCAACGCTGATAAATGGTGCTTGTGTCTGATAATCGGGCAGTGTTATTTCTAGTGGCGCCCCATTATCGATTTTTAATGCCATTCGTTTGCCGAGTGATTCACGGCTGACGCGTAATGTTAATTTATAAGCGCCTGTTTGACTGGCGTACACCTTCATCGATGCATGGTCGCCGCCACGTAGTTTCAAGACATTGCTAGCCACTTTTCCATTGAAGGCGTCGTAATGTTGCTCGGGGGCGGTAATCGGTTCTAACATTGAACTCGATAATGATGAAACATGCGGGTCGTAAGAATTAGCATAAGCGATTTGCTGTTTTGAATAGTCTTGGTCTGCCGAACCTTGTGCGACATTAGCGAAAGCCGTGTAATAGGGTGTGAATCCCGATCCTTGATAGCCGATTTTTCCCGCAGAAGCGGTAAACTCAAAATCATTGAGTTTTTGCATGTTATCGAAGTATAAATCAAGTTTTCCATCAGCGTAGGCGACTCTTAATGAATGAAGGACTGACGTATCATAAGTTAGATTTAAATCAATGGAGTGAATCAGTGTATCCGTGCCATTTGCCATTTGTCGTAGCACCACTTCTTCCCCATCAAAACTCAGGTAATTATAATTGTTTGCATCAACATATGAAAACACGTTTTTTCCTTGGCTTCCAATTAAATTCCATTCTGCGGTGTAACTAGCATCAGTTGCCACTTCACTTAGCATAAATGCACCGCTTGTTTGTAAATCAATCAGTGGCTCACGCGTGTAAAAAGTCGGCATGCTGGGAACAATTGTCTCCGTCAATGATGGCCGATCGACCGCCATTTCAGTGCCGTTAAATAATAGCCGCGACAAGTTGAATTGGCGTCCGTGAACGCCACTGGTGCGCGAATGATAAGCACTGTAATACGAATCCATGTCCGGTCCAAGCGTGGTCGAAGAATGACCTAATGTGTGCCAATTGGTGTCCGTGTTCATTAAGATGTTATCGCCACGGGTGAAGCCGTCTCTGACAAAGACGGTGTCACTACCGGTCATGTAACTATATCCGACTTTGTAGCCGGCACTCGCGACGTGCACACCCGTGAAAGTTAAATAATAAGTTCCGTTTAAGCTAAGCATGTAAGGACCTTCGGTCCAACCGCCCATTGACGTATTTTGAATATCAAACGCTTGATTCGACAGGGTGAAATCCTGATTGAATTTAATCATGCGGATTGTTTCGGCTTTTGCTCTTAGAAAATAGGCTTGTCCATCGTTATCAATAAAGAAGCTACCGTCGATTGATTCGCCGACATTGCCTGTATACGGGATGAAAGGTCCTTCGGGTGAGCGTGATTTATAAAAATAATGTCCGGTGCCCGCTTGCGATTGGCACATGTAAAACCAACCATCGTTATAAACGACTTCCGGGGCATAGGCGACAATCGTCGAGTCGTAGTCGGGACTAAGCACATAACCATAGGGAAGACCTTCTCCCGTGACCGGTTCCCAATTCATTAAGTCAAATGATTTATAAGCGCGGACACCACGATCGGATGTCGAGGGATATAAATAATATGTGCCGTTATAACGGTAGACATACGGATCACCAATACCATAGTAGGGCCATTGGTTGGGAATCTGCTCGGCGTCAAACGAATTATTAAAGGTACTAAGATTCGATCTTAGCCCTGATGTGTCAATTGTAGGATTGCCCAAATAGTCTTGAGCAATTGATGAACCGGCGCTACTTCCGCAAGCGGAAATAAGCATCAGAATCGAAAGTAGCGGTATTTTGATATGTTTTTTTAAATGTTTCATGAATTAATGATACACAAAACCATCCCGCCTTGTGAGGACGGGATGGTCATGATGTGCTATCCAAGCGTAATGCTTAAGTTCTTATAGGTAGTCGCGGCCCCATCGGTGTAAAGACCGATATGGCCACTGCCAAACGGATTGGGATCGATCACGCTGAGGTATTCCGTGTCGTTAACAAATACCGTGATTCTATTTCCGGTCATCACGACACGAACATTATGATCTAAGCCTGAAGCAAAGGTACCCCCGGCAGAATCAAGAATGCGCGTCCAGTTGTAGTCTTTGCGGCGGACTGATATTTGGGCATTGTTAAGCGCGACGTAATAACCCTGAATCGAATCGTTATTTTCGTGAACCGAGAATGCCTCATTGCCAGCCCGCAGTATGAAGCCGGCCGTGCTTGCCGCTGTCGCTCCGTCGAAATATAAATCGGCTTCGATCGTCGCGTTAGTAATCGTCGGTTTCCCGACATAGAGTAATTGGCGGTTGCCGCTGGTGGCGTAATGACCACCGTTTTTGATTTTCCAAACATTCGCGTACAACATTGAATCGCCGCCAAGTGTCGTTAAATCGTGCGTGAATGATTCACTCGAATCGGTGGCAATCTTGAAGTTATAACTATTGAATGAAATGTTCTCGTCAGACGATATGGTGACATAGTGACTGCCCGCATGAATCGGGAAGCGTCCGAGTTCGGCTTCAAAATATTCGACGCCGGCATCAAGTTCGTAACTAGGCACTTGCATCCGTTTGACGGTGTCATCGACACTGACGGTGACGTATTTACCCATCATTGACACGGGCATCGCCATGGCTAGGCTATAGTAACCTTCGGTGTCAAAATAGTGCAAGTAACGGGCTTTGTCGCCGCCATTGAGATTAAGGTCATATGACCCTGATTTAACCGAGGAAGATACGAATCCGCTTGTGATTTTAGTAAGCGTTGAGCCATTATCCAGTTCGCTATGTTCTAAATCATAGCTATTGGCCAATGCCTTCTCTTGTTTGAATTCGGCATTATCGGAACTGCCCCGTGCATGCAGCGAGTAACCGGTATAACCGATTGAAGCAGCGGCAAAACTCTTGTATCCGATGCGACCGGAATCCAGTGAGACTTCAAGACCGGATATTTTGGTCATGTTATCAAACTGTAAATCAAGTAGGCCATCACGGTAGATTGCCCTAAATGTATGGAGGACGTCAGTTGCATGAGCGCTTTTTAGGGCGACTGAGCGTAACAGATTATCGCTTCCATCAACTTGACGAACTTCAATTGTCGAACCATTCCAGGATATATAGGAATAATCTGTATCTGAATTATAGGCAAATACCGCTTGTCCGCTTGTTCCCGTGAAATTCCATTCAGCAGTGAATTGTTCATCGCTGCTATTAGGAGACAATAGGAAATCGCCGGAACTGACGAGGTCAGTGGCGGCATCGTGACTTGAAAAAGCGGCCATGTCCGGTACGATGTTACCCGTCCGTTTAACGTTTGAGGCCATCAAGTCCGTGCCATTGAAGAAAAGTCGATTCATCGAATAGGCGCGAATCGGTCCGCCCGAGTTAAGTAAATTGTGATAGACGATGTAGTAGCTATCCATATCCGGACCAAGCACGGTCGCGCTATGGCCTAGACCATTAAAGTCGGGACTTGTCGCCAGAATGATGTTTTTCTGATCTTGGACATAACCACTGTTAGCGACGGGACTGCCTTCACCAAAACTATACCCGACGCGATAACCAGCCGAAGTGACATGGGTACCGGTATAGGTAATATAGTTGATGCCGTGACGGCGCAAGATATACGATCCTTCGGTCCAGTTGCCGATTTGGGTGTTATCAAGCGTTTTTAGCGTCAGCGTATTCGCCGTCCAGTCCGCTTTCATTTGCGCGAGGCGAATGTTACCGGAATTTGAACGAGTCATGTAGATTTTTTCATCATCGTCTTGGTAGAAGCTACCATCGATCGATTGACCGAAGTTACCGGTGATCGCGACAAAGGGACCTTCCGGATGGTCGGCTCGTAGTACATAGTGACCATTTCCCGCCGGTGAGGTAATCATGTAGAATTTTCCGTTGAGATACATGACTTCCGGTGCATAGGCGGCCCTAGTTATCGGGTCTTCGCTCACATAGCCGGTCGCTAGACCACTGCCGGTAATCGTTTCCCAGTTGACTAAATCCGTGCTTTTCCAAGCACGAACACCCGTCTCGGAATCTTTGGTCGATACATATAAGTAGTAGACCCCGTTCCAGCGGTAAACAAATGGGTCGCCAACGCCATAAGCATCCCATTGATCGGGAATTCGGTCTTCACCGAAACTGTTTTCATAGCGGTCGCGAACTTCTGGCGCGACCGGTTCAGTGACAGGATCGGGGTTGGAGGAGGGGAGCGAACTCCCCTCCGAGGAACTGCTACTTGATAGGCTCGTGCATGACGCCAATAAAAGAGTTAGCGCCAGTGATATTGTGAATTTTGTCTTTCTCATCGAGACCTCCTTTAATTAGGCGTGATAAAACGAGAAGTCCGCTAAGGTGAATGTTAATGAATCGTCAGATAATAACCGGATATAGCGATTAGCATGTTCCGGAGCGATAAATGTGTTGCCATAGGCAGTCTCATAGGCTGTCGCGAACGGTGCGCCGCCATAGCCCCAGCCATCCCAGTCAAGCGCACTTTGATTCCAAATGCCAACTGAGAAGCCGATTTGATCGGTCGCACTGATGTTTAGCGTGGTGTATAAGACGTTGACGCTAATGACAGCGCCATCGACAGTCTTTTCAACCCCAGCGATAACATCGCTGTTAGCCCAAATGTCAATACGGCGCGTGGAAGCGTCTTGGCCAGCATTGGCCCAACCGGTGTCAATAAAGAGTTCGATCTTGTGGTGGGTTTCGAAGCTGACGGGTGCCGTGAATACGAATTCGATACCAGTCGCTCCATGGCGCGCCTTAAAGGTAATGCCACCGGAGAAGAATTTGCCACCGAAGTTGCTTTCAAGCACGCGGTAACCACCCGTTAAAGTGTCGCGTGAAACGAATGAGCCATCATTTAGCGTCCAAGTTAAGGCGCCATTTGATAAAACACGAATGTATTTGTGGGGGATTTCCGGAGCGACGAAGCCGCCGCCTTTTTCCGCTTCATAAGCGGCGACAAACGGAACGCCTGAGAGTCCCCAGCCATCCCAACCAGATGCCATCGCGCCAAAGGTGACGCCGAATTGATCGGTGTTAGCAATTGCTAAGGCTTCATAACTGACAGCAAAGTATAAACTGGTGCCATCAACGGTCGTTTTGGTTTCAACATTGCTAAATGCCGTGCCGCCAAATGATGTAATGGTGGCAACGTTACCGTTACCAAATACATTGAAACGCCACGTCGTACCATCGGTACGGCCAACAGTTGCGCTACCGGTGTCAAGGAAGAATTCAATTGTGTATGGATTCCATGATGGTTGCGTCGTCGTGAATTTGACGGCAAGCGCTAAATCGCTTGTGCGGCTGACATGAGGCGTCACGCCACCGGGAACTTGCCCGCCACCGAAGGTGGAATTGAAAGAATGGTAAGTTAAAGTCGTAAGATCTAGCTCTTCTAAGTTCGATTCGACGGGTGGGACATAAACCCAAATCGTGCCATCGGCTTTGGTGAATGTAATCGTACCATCGCCTAATAGACGGACATAACGACGTGATTGTTCCGGCGCGATGAAGTTGGTGCCGTATTCGACGTTATACGCAATTTGGGCATCGGTCGCCGGTGAACTCCACCAGCCCCAGCCATCCCAATCAAGCGCGGTTTGATTCCACACGCCAATTGAGAATCCGAACGTGTCGCCGCTAACTGGAACCGGATTGGCTCCAACGGCTAATAGGTTATAAGGAACCGTGACTTGGAATACATCGGCATCAAAATATTTGACGAAGCCAAACGTATCTTCAAGTGCGGGACGGTCAACGCCATAATAGTTAATCATGTCATCGACATAGGATAGTTTTCCCCATGGTTGCACGAGGAAGGTCGTGTCATCGCGGCCAGCGGTGGCTGTGCCGGTGTCGATGTACATCTCGACTTTAATATTGTCAGCCCATTCGCCACTACCTGCGGCGACGTTACGAATTGCTAGCGCATGTTCGCCATAGGCCACTTCATAGGAAGCGTTGAGACCGAACTTGCCACCAAACGTGGTGTCGGTGCCAAGGTTAGTGTATGTAGCGGCTTCAAGCGCGAACGAAGCATCAATATCTTCGCCCATTGCGTCAGCAGCTTCAACTTCAAGTTGTTCGCCAAAGTAGTCGGGGTGTGACACTTTGACAGAAATGGGTGCCGTCAGTTCAATCGCTTCAAATTCGAAACCGCCAGTGGCATCGGTAAACGTCGCCTGGGAAGCATCTTCTCCGAGGGTGACGATGGCATCGACGATGGGAGCGGCAGAAGGTCCTAAAACCGTGCCTGAAATCACGAAATCGGTAATGATTTCTGAGGAGGATGGGACTTCTGAGGAAGGCGTTGAGCTTGAACTCGAAGAGGGAATCTCCGAACTGGTGGTGACGCTAGTCGAGGATGGTGTCTCGGAAGTTACCGATGGGGTTTCCGAAGACGAAGATGGGATTAGCGAACTTTGGCAAGCGCCTAATAACAGCGCGAGGCCGGCAAATGCAAACAGAGAGTATGATTTTCTTTTCATCTTGTTCCTTTCTTAACGCTATAGTGCGTTATATTCACTTCTGGTCATAATTTGGTTCGTCGTCAGCACCATATAGGCACTGGCTTGTTGCGGATCGATAAACGTTTCACCGACAAACCACCCGAACCAGTCGTAGTTTGTTCCAATGATATTGCCACCCGCCAAATAGCGGTCAGGGGCTCCCATGCTGAATCCAATCACGTCGTCACGCGTCATGTTGATGGCGCTATAGGGCAACATGATTTCGATGCCAAAGCCTGTATCGACATCGTTAGAATTGTTAATCGTCCCATTGACAGCTACTTCAAAGCTGACAAGGCCGTTCCAAGTACCCCAAACATTGTCCGATCCGGTCAATATGCGGGTGCGACCGTGAACGCCAATGTTAACTTGAATGTCATCACCTTGGTTATTGATGCCGTCGTTATCAACATCGAGATATAATTCAACCGAGTCTGACCGGTTGACGGGGTCGCCGTTAGCGTCTCCATCAGTCAATAAATTGGCGTCACTGACATCGAAAAATACAAATAACGCCTTTTCACCGCGGTAAAACTTGACTGTTGCCGAATTCGATCCGTGACGTGATATCATCACCGACGGACTCGAATAATTCGCATCGGTCCATTCCGGTTCATTCATATAACCGTCGATCGTTAACTCGGGGGTCTCAAAATTGCCATCGATGTCAAAGGGGTTATCGTCAGTGGCAATCTCATCAATCGGCGCTTCACTAGACACTGGTGTCTGGCTATTCGATAAAGATTGTGAGGAACTCCCAATCGATGAGGCACATGACGCGACTAGCATCGTGGCCAAAACTGTAAATAACAATTTGCTTATCTTCATTAATCCTCCTTATATTCCCCAAAATAGATTGTGCGGGGTATTGATAGCGATGTGTAATTGTGCCAAAGACTGCGAATTGGCTTGAATTTGACCATGGATGACATATCCAATCGCAAAAGCGATGACGAGGATACAAAACGTCACCCAGATTATGAAACCGATTCTCATTTGGCGATTCATGGTTTTGTTTTGTCTACCTCCCTTCTTTATGCAAAGTCAATTGACTTAAGCTAACTTGCGTGCCGGCCGATGCATAAAGTCCGTGCCCACCCAAAAACGATGGTTGGCTAATCGTGGTGGTAATCAATAAGTGATTATCAAGGAACACTTCAAATGCTCCATTCTTAAATGTCGCTCTTAAGTTATACATAACATTATCTTTAATCGCCGTCGGTCGATCATAAATGCGCTGGCGCCCATAATTGATCCGCTCAATGACGAGTAGTGATCCTTCAAACCCGACTAGATAACCTAATAATGGTATGCGCGCCTGCGGGTATTCATTTGAATACTGGCGCGTGCCTAGCAATATCCCAAATAGGTCATAGGGACGTATGGTGGCAATGTTGAAATTAACCGAAACATCAAAATCTTGATTGATATCTTTCTCTAATAGGAAACTATCTTTATGTTTAAAAGGTAGTAGCGTGTCGTTTTGTCGATTAAACGCTAACTTGGCTTCATATCGCGGTGCTTGGTCGATGGTTAGGAATTTATAATCCAGATTACCTTTAATAATAGATAAGGATATGACGCCCGATTTTTCTAGATCAATATATCCCAGGAAGTACGACAAATAGCGATATTCGCTCGTGGTCGGACTTATATCAGTTATATGTCCGTTAACACTGATGGTTACTTCTTCTTGAATATGGGCATAGATAAATATACCGAATTGGCCGCCATTGGCCGTGACATAATCATAGCGATCTTCTGTCAGTTCAATTAAAGGTAGCCCATCGTGCTGATAAATTTCATTATTGGATCGTGCACATCGGTGCGAAATATCGATAATGCCCGGCAATACGTGAGGATATTGACAATCACTCGCACCATTGGCGTGGTCATTAAACGCCGTGTAAGCATATTCACCTTGGCCGCTGTAGCCGATGCGTCCTTCTGTTAGTGGTGCCATCGTCGTGATTAGTGCATTATCAATGAGCAATTGGCAATCAATATCGTTAACGATTCGGACAGTATGGAAATGTTTAAAATCAAATGGGCAGGCAAATATTTGAATCTTTTTTGTGCCTTTATCGTTTTTTGTCACGATGATTTCAAATTGATTGAATCGTAATTCGGTGTAACAATCTATTGATTTGTATCCAACGATAAGCGTTGATTCGGTTCCCTTAAACGAGGCTTCCAGCGTGAAGTGGGGTCCCGTTTCGATACTAGATAAAAGCATTGCTCCGCTACGAGTCATATCCTTGGTAGGATGATAAGTTTCATACTTTGGCCTTAATGGAGCGACTACCTGGAAATCTGATGGACTCGCATGCATTAAGCGACCTGAAAATCGTAATCGATCAATCATAAACTTTCTTGGCAAGAAACCCGTTTCGTTTTGTTCCATCGTGTGGTAGACGATATACCAGCCATCCAAATCCGGGGCGAGTACCGAGGAGCTATGACCAAGCCGTGTATATCCTTCGTTCGTATTAATTAGTAACGGATTGTTGAGCCCTTCGACATAGTCGCCATCAAATCGCTTTGAGGTCGCGTAAGCGATACGATAACCTTTGCTCAATAGGTGGTTGCCGCAGTAGGTCAAATAATAGTAACCGTCGCGATAAAAAAGACTCGGTCCTTCGGTCCAAGCGTTCAAATAAGCGCCCAAATTTCTCCGGTTGGATAGTTGCCCTGCGGGAGACACATCAAGCATCGCTATGCCGGCGTGATCTGCCCGCAATAAATGCAAACGACCATCGGGACCAACAAAGAAACTACCGTCGATCATCGAGTTGATATTATCGGTCAAACGATGATATGGTCCCTCGGGTTTGTCGGACACATAAATGTAATGACCGTTTCCCTTAGGGGATGTCACCATATAAAACTTGTTGTAGGCATAAATAATTTCGGGAGCGTAGGCCGCCTCTAGTAGCGGCTCGTCGACCGCATCGCCCAAATAGTTGAAATTAATCAAATCGTCGCTGATGAATACGCGAATGTTGGTCGCCCCATCGGGTGTTGAAACAAATAAGTAATATTTGCCCTGATAACGGAAAACAAACGGATCGCCATAGTGATCGGTTGTTCGATTAATTGCCGTTAATGGATTCTTGTAAGTCATGATTATTCCTTGATGCCACTTAAAGACACCGATTGGACGAACATTTTTCTAAATGCTAAGAAAACGATGATCATTGGGATTGAGGCCATAAATGACCCAGCCATAATCCAAGGGATATTCGTTCCGGTGCCATAGCTTGAATTTAGCGAAGTGATGGCCACCTGCAGCGTCCATACCGATTTGTTAGTCAAATAAATCGAGGGAGCAAAGAAGTCGTTCCAAATGCCGACGAACCAAAAAATAACTTGCGCAGCAATGGCCGGCTTCGTTAGCGGTAGGGCAATTTGCCAATAGATGCGGAAATATCCAGCCCCATCGATTTTCGCTGATTCGACCAAAGAATCGGGTACGGCGCCCTTCATCGCGGCGATTAGGAAGAACGTCATTCCAATATTTCCAAATAAACCCGGTAAAATCAGCGGCACTAGTGGCCATGGCCATGGATTGCTCATGTCGATTTGCAAAATGTTGGTCAATTCCAAGTACGCGCGATATTGGGGTAACATTACCGCGGCATAGGGTACCATCATCGTTGACATCAGCACGACTAATATCGTTTTGCGGTAGCGCATTCTCATTTTGGCAAATGCGAAAGCCGCGAGGGTCGAAGAAAACGTCCCAATCAAAATAACGATCACTTCGATGAATAACGTGTTGCCGATTGATCGAATGAAACTGATTGATGAATTGGTCAACACTTCGCCGAAAACGCCCCAATTGGGGTTACTCGGCCATAAAATCAGATTGATGCTATTAGCTTCGCTAATTGTTTTAAGCGAGGTTGAAAACATCCAAAAATAAGGGAATATCATCGATACCGCGCCGAGCAAAACAAACACGGTGGCAATCCCAAACGCCCACTTCTCACCCGTCGTGCGTTTGATTTTCATCGGTTTGACTTTTTTGTTTTTTAAAATTGCTTCCATGATTAAATATCCAGCATCTTGCTACGTTTGAATTGAATGATCGTCACGACGATGATAACGGCCGCAAGCATGAACGAAGCCGCGGAGGCCAAGCCATACTTGCCTTGATAGATGCCCTTGTTCCAGATATACCAAACAATCGTTCGAGCGCCTTTTTGACCATTAGCGAATATTTGAGATTCGGCAAAGCTTTGTAAGCCCCCGATGATGGCTGTTACGACGAGGAAAAACGTCGTGGGATTAAGCAAAGGTATCGTGATGTGCAGCAGTTGTTGGAATTTACCGGCTCCATCAAGCGATGAGGCTTCATAGTACTCTTTCGGAATGTTATTGAGTCCCGCCAAATACAAAATCATCGTCACGCCGATGGCTGACCATACCCCTTTTATCCATAGGGCAATCTTAATAAACCAGTAATCGATGCCGATCCAGTCAATTGATAATCCAAAGAATTGATTTATAAACCCGTATTCGGCATTGAAGATGTAGCGCCAAATGATATTGACGGCCACGGCCGATGTAATTGCCGGAAGATAATAAAACAGCGATAAAAGCATGCTGCCCTTGGCCAAATTCTTAAGGTAGACCGCTAGTAGCAATCCTAGACTTATTCCGATGGGCATCGCCGACATTAACAAAACGGTATTGCCGATGGCTTCTCGGAAGTTCTCATCAGCGAGTAATTCTTTGTAATTTTCAAACCAAACCCAGCGCGTTTCCATCCGCACGGGATTGAAATCGGTAAACGATTGATAAAAGCCATAACCAAAACTGGCGAGAGTAAAAATGAGAAAGCCAATCATCGGAATGATGACGAATAACAGCGCGACTCGTTCTTCGTGCCGTGTCAGTTTGCTATGTTTCGGTTTAGCGGTAATCGCCATCGAATAGCATCCTTTCGTTCAACTATAAATATGAGCGGTTGTCGTCAAGGTCGGCTTGGAAACTAGATGCATATGCAGTCAGGAATTGTTGCGCCGTTTGCGTACCGGCGAACACCGGTTCAAGCGAATCTTCTAAATCGTCGATCGCCGTATTGTCATATAAGTAATAACGGGTGCGGTTTTTGCCCCCGATCAGCGTCGTTTGATTAACGGTGTCAATAAATAATTGCTTATTATCTGGCATCAAACTGCGGCCTGATAGGCCTTCGTTATCGAGCCATTGCCCTTCAGCAATCGTTTTAACGTTTGGCATCGCTTGTCCGAGTTGATAGTTCAGCACGGCCGCTTGTTCATTAAAGGCCAGGTATTTGGCCAATGTCATCGCCGCAGCTTTTTTGGTCGAGTTATTGGAGACGGCATAGCCGACGCTACCGACCCAGCTTGTTGATTTGGCACCGGAGGCCGGTCCCACCGGAGTGGGAATCACATCAAATTCGAAATTAGTCGTATTCCAAAACGCTTTCATGTCCCAAGCACCCATCCAAGCGAAGACTGCTCCCGAGTTGAGGAAGCGTTGGTAGGCGTTCATTGAGTTTTGTTGGCTCGGCGAAGGCATCACGCCATCGACAAGATGCAAGTCGGCGATGAATTGGAAAGCTTGAATGAAGTTTGGATTGGTGATTGTTTGGGTTGTGACTGTTTCATCCCAATAGTTCGCATTATTCGAATAGACTGCGTGCATCATCTCGTAAGAACCAATCCCAAACACATTGGGAATCTTAATGGCTTTTAAATAATCGCGGAACGCCGTCCAGGTCATCGGTTGGGTCGGACTTGGTAAACCGATTGATAGGCTTTTGTCAGAAATGATTTGGTTCAGCAACGTCTTGTTATAAACAAGCAGATACGGTCCCAAGTCTTTGGGAAGCGCGAATAGTGGCCCGGTTCCAAGCGTGCTGGTTTCTCGGTCATAGCGATACATATCCGTCGAAAGCGTCCAAACTGAATTTAGTTCGTCTTGAGTGACGTCATTTGTCATGTTATATAAGCGGCCCGAATCCGCCCATTGCATAAAATCATAATCGGGCATATAAAACACATCCGGCAGTGACGAACCGCGATTTTTAAGCGTCGTCATGTAAGAATCCGCCGATGTCGCGTTATAAATGACTTGAATATTTGGATATTCGACCATGAATGCGTCGACCAGCGCTTGGAAGTTTTCTTGTTCCTCAGCACTACCCCAACCAAAAAATTCGATGGATGTCGTCCCTTGGGAACTCGACCCGCTAATGGAATCACCACCGCTTGATGTGCAAGCGGCCAATGTGACCATTGATGTAACCATGAGGGCAAAGACTAATTTTTTCTTCATTACGTTGCTCCTTTTACTATGTAAGTTCGCATTGAAAAACGTGAGTATTTCTCGTTCGTCTCAATTATATAATGTATGCGCTTACACTAAAACAACGGATTTTGATAATTTTGAAATATACGATATTAATTCGAGTTTTTTCGAATATCACTTGTGTTTTAGATGGCACTCGCTATATTAAAAAGTGAGGACATATGCGCAGAGATAGTTTGACACTAGATGACGATGATCGGCTTGAGCAACTCGGCAATTCTTTATCAAGCGCGACCAGAAGGAAAATATTGCGACTGATTGTCGAAAAGTCGTATTCCCTTTTAGAATTGGCTCGCGAACTAAATATTCCGATGTCAACCGCAGCTTTCCACGTCAAAATATTGCGCGATGCCAATTTAATTAAAGCCATCCCCAATCCCTCGAAAAAGGGCAACGAGAAAAACATTTCGTTTGAATGCGAATCGGTATCCGTATATTTTACCGAAGGCACGAACATCGATCGGTTTACTAACTACGTCAAAATACCATTAGGGAGTTTTACCGATTACAACATCACGCCACCATGCGCCATTTGCACAAAAGACGGCATTATTCATCCGCTTGATGATTTAAGTTCTTTTTCACATCCTAACCGATTAAAAGCGCAACTAATCTCGTTTTACAAAGGCTATATTGTTTTTCCGATACCGCTAGAGACGCAAGATTCCGCACACATGAGTTCGATTACCATAACGATGGAAATATGTTCGGAGTGTCCCAACTACAATAACTCGTGGCGCAGTAATATCACGTTTAGTCTCTGCGATATCGAATTAGCGACTTATCTGTCACTCGGCGATTATGGTGATCGACGGGGCATCAACACGCCGGCCTTCTGGGGCAACAACTCATCGCAGTATGGCATTCTCATCACACTTAAAATCGATCGCGAAGGCACCTATCTTAACGGCGAGCGTGTCAGTGGTGTCACATTGAAAGATTTGTCAATTCAGAATAAATTCATGATGAAACTGAAAATCGCCGTGAAAGATGATGCCAAGTACGTCGGCGGCATTAACATATTCGGCAAGGAATTTGGCGACTACCCCCAAGACATCAACGTTCATATCGCTTATGAACGCAAGATTTAAAACGAATTTGTAATTTTTTTGGTACTTATGTACCACGCTCTTTCATGATTTTTTTCATATGGAAATCGCCCATTTCGCCATGCTAAAGTATGTCTAACTTTTCCCACCGACACGGGAAATGGCTTTCTTTATCAAACACAAGGCACATCGAGCGGTTCACATGAAAGATACAAAAAGTTATTATCCCGGTCATCCAAATCCCTGCTTTTATCGACCCGTTTGGCAATCGCTAAATGCCGCTTGGGACTTTCTGTTTGACGACGCCGATATTGGCATTGCCAAAAGATTTTTCCATAAATTTCCTGATAACTTTCAATTAATCAACGTTCCATATGCCTATGAATCCCCACTCAGCGGGATTGTCGACAAAAGCGAACACAACGTCCTGTGGTATCGAAAAACATTCAAACATACGGTAAGCAACAAACTTATTTTGCTCCATATTGAACGGTGCGATTACCATACGATTGTTTGGCTCAATGGTCAGTATATCGGCGAACATATCGGTGGCTATGACGCCTTCACTTTCACGCTTAACCAGCATCTACGCGAGGGCGAAAACGAACTGATACTCCGTGTATATGATAGTAAGGACCCGACGCAACTTCGAGGCAAGCAAACATGGAAAGAAAAACCGTTTGAATGTTTCTATCATGGTGCGTCAGGAATCTATGGCGACGTATGGCTCGAAACCGTTGACAAGGCCTATTTGAAACACGTCGAAGTAATCGCTATAAAAAACTCAAAACAACTTAACATAAAGGCCTCTTTTTCTAAAGACGCCCTCGGAAAAGCCATAGAAATTGCAGGGTTTTTCGATGATAAACTAGTGCTATCAAAAACATTTGCGATTAGCAAAGAAGAGCAGGCTTTTGCAATAGATATTCCCGACCCGCTTCATCTATGGACGACCGCAAAACCCCAGCTATACGACCTTCGTTTTGACATTAAAAATAGTAGTGAAACGATTGATACCGTTTTGTCATATTTTGGCATTAATACCCCCACGATCAAGCAACAAAAGATCTTATTGAATGATGCTCCGGTCTTCCTTAAGTTTGCTTTAGATCAAGGTTATTTTCCTGGCGGCGATTTAACAGGAACTTATGATGATTTCATGACTGATATTAACTATTTAAAAGTGGCTGGATTTAATGGCGTTCGCAAACACGAGAAGGTTGAAGGAAATCTCTTCTACTATTTGGCCGACCGTGATGGATTACTTAACTGGCTCGAACTACCTTCTCCCCATAAGTTCGACCAAAGCATGGAAGAAATTATTACAGCTCAGTGGCGAAGAATCATCACCCAACATATGTCACATCCATCATTAATCGCCTATGTTTGCTATAACGAATCATGGGGTGTCCAGCAGATTAAAACTAATCCAGACCAACAATTAATCAGTGTCCATTTATATCATGAGGCAAAACGGCTTGACCCTTATCGATTTGCCATAAGTAACGATGGCTGGGAACATACGATTAGTGATTTATTGACGGTGCATAACTATCAAGAAAACAAAGCCGATTTACTCGCCACCTATCAGAATCTAAAAGTTGATTTGGTAAATGAAGGCAACGCTAATGCAAACGAGCACCGTGTGTGTTACGCCGATGGTTTCAAATACCGCGGTGAACCCATCGTGTTTTCGGAATTTGCCGGAATCGCCATCGACACGAGCACTGATGAAGGTTGGGGTTATGGTAAACCCGCCGCTGGTGTATCCGGATTCACGACAAAACTAAAAGGTCAGATTGAAGCGATTGCCGAAAACGGTTCCTTCGTCGGTTATTGCATCACGCAATTAACTGATGTATATCAAGAGACCAATGGTTTAATGACACAAGATCGTCATATTAAAATAGATCCAAATATTCTTAAAGAAATTCTATAAAAATAATTTATATTCTCTTGTTGTTTATCAATCGAAATGTGTTTTACTATCTCGCTTTTTTAATGTGTCGTAATAAAACTAATAATATATGTCTGGCATCGATTATGTATCGGCATAATTAAGCGCCCGCATACCCCCAGACAACGGGGCACCGCTGGTTTGTCCCGGCATCGCAAACATCCCATAAAACATCCCAACCTTGGGGTTTCGATGCAATGCGTGCTCTAATCGTCAAATTAGCGCAACCAACAAACGCATATGGGCCAATATCAACAGTCGTCAGTGGGATGGTGATGTATTCAAGCATCGAACAATTTTCAAATGCTCCCGCTTCAATCAAAATCACACTATTGCCAATGTTAATTGAAGCTAATGCCGTGCAGTTACGGAAAGCGCCGCTATGAATGTTTTGCACAGAGTTTGGTAGCGCTAGTGATGTCAGGGCAAAACAGTTGCGAAACGCTTCTTGCTCGATTGTGATTAATGCGTCACCAAAATCAACAACAGATAAATTCGCAGCCCGATCGAATGAGCGATGACCGATTAACTCTAGTAGACCATTGCTGATTAAATGCGTCAGAAAGCGCACACCGACAAACGAGTAAGGTCCTATCTGTAGTGTGGCAGTGGGCAATGTATAACTTGTATCGGGACGTCCGATTGGATATAGCAGCAGCGTCGTCCCCTCTTTGTTAAAAAGCACACCATCAAGTGCTTTTAATGATTGATTGGCTGAAGCGACGGTAAAAGCGGCCAATGCCGGACATTCGGCAAATGCTTCAATATCTAGGGTGGTCACACCCGCGCCAATATGTATTTGGGTAAGCGCGTCACAATAATAAAACGCCTCATAATCAATCGTTGTAACACTGTCTGGAATCACAATCGACACGAGACTTGCGCAGTGTGCAAACGCCTGGGTCGGAATATATGTGAGATTATTTGACAAGGTGATGTTGACGAGATTGACACATTTATAGAAAGTATTCTCGCCTATTTCTAACACCTGGTTGTCCATCGTAATCGTGACGAGGTTAGACGCTTCGCTGAAAGCAAACGAATTAATAATCGTTGTTCCCACAGCAATCGCAAATGTGTCACCCGTTCGAGCGGATGGATAGGTAATCAATTCATTAATGGGTTTGGTGTAGAGGCCACCTTCAATTGTTTGATAGTTTGAGCTTGATGCCTCCACGATTATTTCAGCTAGGTTGTAACAAAATATAAATGGTGTTTGTCCAATTGAAGTGACACTTGCGGGAATCGAGATCGAAATTAGGGCATAACAGCCGTAAAAGACGCTATCTCCGAGTGCCAACAAAGTATTTGATAAATCAATCGTTGTTAGGCTCGTGCATGATTGGAAAGCAAAATTATCAATAGTAATCACCGAATCTGGGATGGCGACTGTCACTAATGCTTCGCATGAGGCGAAAGTGAATTGCCCGATTTCCGTTAATGTATTCGGCAAAATGATATTTGATAACGCAAAGCATTGCTCAAACGCACCGTGACCGAGCAAGATAACGCCTGTTGGTATAACAATGCTTTCTAAATCGAGTTGGTATAGGAAAGCATAGTCGCCAATCGCGAGGGTGTCGCCACGAATATTAGAAATATTCTCGGGAGCACTCCCCTTATATGTATAAAGAACCTTCCCGACATAAACTAGACCGTCCGGTTGATTATGTTGCCATGCCGTCCCTTCAAACGCTTGATAACCAACTCTAACAATTGTGTCGGGAATATCTAGCGTCGCTAAAAGCGAACATTGATAAAACGCTCCTGATTCAATCGATATGACTCCTTCGCTTATAACAAGTGACGTAATGCTATTTACATATGCAAAAGCATTTGTGGTGATGCCGAGGACGGGTTGGCCCAAAATGCTGGCGACAATCGTAATCAGTGCGTCATTTGAATCATAACCATCGGCGTAATACCCTTGCTCATCATCGCGGTAGCTATACGTGACACCGTCAATCGTGATGGGGGCGAATGTTTGACTGGATATCGTCGTTGAACTTGTTTCGCTTGTAATGGGCTCGCTATTCGATGAATCGAAGGTGCCTGATGATTGAATAAGCGATGTGGAACTCGCGTCACTGCTATTGCATGAACTTAGAGAAAAAACGGCGACGATAATCCCGATTAGTAGTGGGCGTCGATATGATAACATAAGCGACCTCGATTTCTGGTTTTAAGATGACATCACTTACACATTAGAAGAAGGTGCATACGCCTGTCAATCGAGGGATGGCGGCAAATAAACGATTTGCCAATTTCAATTGGAAAATACTAGTAAATATCAAAGTCACACCGCATTGTAGACAAACATAAATGACGCATATTGACGATAAAAGTCTTTTATTAGATATATTTCAATGTCATGCGCTAAATGTGGTATGATTACACGGTCCAAGTTTATCAATATTAGTATCCGGAAGGTTCCTCGCTAAATTAGATGATTGGCGTAAGGAATATTTTCATGACATTCGAACAACTACACATTATCGATCCCATCCTCAAAGCGCTTAGCAAAGAAGGCTATGTCGAACCGACCGACATCCAAGTACAGGCCATCCCCATATTGATGGATGGTCACGACATGTTAGGCAGCGCACAAACGGGTACTGGCAAAACTGCGGCATTCGCCATTCCCACACTTCAACGGTTACATACAAACAAAATTGGTGGCGTCCATCATGTGCGCGCGCTTGTTTTAGCGCCTACAAGGGAACTAGCCGCTCAAATTAACGACTCATTTAAAACTTATGGCGCTAATCTTGGCATACGCTCGACCGTCGTGTTTGGCGGCGTTTCCAAAGCACCGCAAATCCACAATCTCAAATCGCGCTGCGATATTTTAATCGCGACACCGGGGCGATTGCTTGATCTACTTGAAATGGGAGTCGTCGATATCGGCAAAATCGAAGTATTCATTCTCGATGAGGCCGATCAAATGCTCGATATGGGCTTTCTACGCGACATCAAGCGCGTGATTGCCAAACTTCCACTCAAACGCCAAACAATGATGTTTTCGGCAACGATGCCCGAAGAAATCGAAGCATTGGCGACTACGCTATTAAAAAATCCCATTAGAATCGCGGTCACACCGGTGGAAACACCAGTGGAAACGATTGATCAATCACTATATTTCGTCGATAAGAGACTGAAGGTTGAATTGTTGCTTGATCTACTCACAAATAAGAACATTAAATCATTATTGGTGTTTACCCGCACCAAGCATGGTGCCAACAAACTCGCACAAAAATTGCAAGAAGGCGGTCATGGCGTCGGCGTCATCCACGGCAACAAATCGCAACCGGCCCGCATCCAAGCGCTTAACAACTTTAAAAACAAGAAATTAAGAATCCTTGTGGCGACTGACATTGCCGCACGAGGCATTGATATCGATCAGTTATCACATGTGTTGAATTATGAACTTCCCGAAGTGCCGGAGATGTATTTACATCGCATGGGCCGAACTGGTCGTGCTGGTTTCTCAGGAACGGTGATTAGCTTCTGTGGCGAAGAAGAAATCGGCTTATTAAGCGATATTCAATGGCATATCGGCATGAAAATTCCGGTCATTAACGAATATCCCGCACTCGCGTCATTCAAATTACCAAACTACGACAACAAGAAAAAAAGCAACAATAATCCGCGTCCTTCTGAGCAAACAAAAACGACAAGTTCCGCTCCACGCATGAACTTGCCGAATAGTTGGTCACGCCGTAGCGGCCCACGTCGCCGTAACAAACGTTAATTAATCTAATAAACTATCGTAGTGGCAACACCATAATCAGTGTGTCTTTGTATTTGTCTTTTACTTTGATGTGCCGGTGGTGAATCCCGGTATCAATAAAGCCTAACTTATGATAAAGGCCGATGGCTCGCTGATTGTCGACGATGACGCTAAGAGTAACTTGAATCACGTGTTCAAATGTTTGGGCGATTTCAATCATTTGTTTAATGACCTTTGAAGCGACGCCCATATGCCAATAGGCCCGCTTGACACTGATGCCCAGTTCTAGCGAATGTTTCAGGCGTTCTCTTGAGGAACCAAATAGTGACCCGATGGCGATTATTTCATCTTCGACAAGCCCTAATAGCATGATGCCATTATGGTCTTTGCCAATTGAAGCGATGAACTTTTCTTCTTGTTCAACCGTGTTTGGGTGCCCCTCAGCTCCAAATGTCAGATTATCGGTTTCTGCTCCGACAATCTTTAAGTAATCAAGGATGGCTTTGGCATCGCCAACCACAGGGGGACGCACGATTAAATCAATCGCGGATTTACTCATTTTCATATATTTCTTTCATTTTAAAATTTATTGACCGAGATGCCGTAATTCGTGTTTGGCTAACTCATATCGCTGCTTTAATATTTCATAATGATGCTTTAGCTCGTCAATGTTGTGAACTCCAAGCGCGTCTTTGATTAGATCGGCGTCTTTTTGAGAAAATGTTCGTGAAAGATATCGCATGCCGAAATCGTATTTCTCGGGCCGATATTGAATGTTTAATAATCCGACGACGTTTCTGGAGATGAATGCGTAATAAAACGGAAACGCGTCGAGATAGTTGTTGCGGTAAATGGCTTTTTCCACTTCGAGCATCGTAATGAAATCACTGGCGATGATGCTTTGATAGAAAGCTTTGTTCTTCTTAATCACGATATCTTGAGGAGTGGGGGTGTCGTCATAAATGTTTTGTCTATCAAACCAAACATCAGCAATACCATGTCGGTCTTGTTCCATGAATTTATTGGGATTGGACAATTTAAAGACGGCGACGTCAAGGTAAAAATAACTTGGTCCATATCTCAATTGATAGAATGTTTGCGAAGCCCCGTGCCAACTCGGTTCCGGAATCCGAAATTTACGGACGATGCCATATTTTTTGGATAGGAGATCGTCCAATTTTTGAAATGTCGTTTCCACGCTTTCATCTTTGACGGTGACATATAGATCAATGTCGGAATATTCATCAACGAATCCCGTCGCTTTTGATCCGGCTTCCCAAACGGCGAGCACGTCTGGTAGTTCAATAAAAAACGGTTTTAAAACGCTGATGATTGCTTCTCGATGTTTCATATAATTAACCTCATTAATAATGAAATTATAAACCTTATCGTTTTTTTAACGCTAGATAATGGGGGTGGAATTCGAACAATTTTTCATTAGTTGCGGGCAGCCCATCATCGCGTTATGTTTCAATTATGACAAGATCGTAGTAATATATAAATGAGGGTAGGAACCAATCCGATCAGTCGATTCGATTATTCGCCCTCCTAGTAGTTCGTAAGTTCGAGTAGGTTAGCCATAGATCCGAAGACACGTCAATTAAGTTTGAGTTCGCCGGTTCCTGCCCTCCCTGCCCTATTACGATTGTCACAGTGCTAGAAACGCTCGCTTAATAGCGGGCGTTTTTTTCTTCCTCGGAAACAAGCGGAAAAACATTTTCTCGTGGTTGTAAATCACTTGCTTCACCATTAAACTTAATTTGCTGGCAGATAATTTCCATATTGTGGTTAAAAACATTAAGAAAGGTTTTTCTTAACAATGATTTTGAATAAAAATGTTCGCTTTCTAAGCTTTGTCTTAATGACTGGTATCTTTGTTGTCGGAGGGTTGTTATTCAAACCGCCATCAAGCCGTTCAATCATCGAAAGCGAAGCCACGAGTTATACGCTGGTGCTCGACTCGTCGAATGGACCGTCAATCGCCTCTGAGACATTCGGCACCGGAACGAGTGATATTAAGTATGTAACGATGTCTTATGAAGCGGCTGACGATAGCGTCGCTGGCGCTCACGTTAAGCTAGCCTCTATCGGCGGCAAAGTATTTAACACCGATATCATCACGGACGTATCTGTGCTGAAAGCCGTGTTCTCGGGCGGGTCGCTGCGAGTTGGCGGGGCCAATCATCTTGGTGAGATTGAGCAATGGATTTCATTAACGTCGAATAGTTCTTATTTCACATTGCCTGATTATCCTTATTATGTCTTCTATACCGGGGGAACCGGTGATGTGACAATCAGTAGCATTCAATTCACTTATTCGTGTCAAAACCCCGATTTGGCACCGGGAATGACACTTACCGAATATGATGATTATTACGAAGTGAGCTCGTTTTCTGGGTCATTTTCCGGAATAAGTATTCCCCCATACTATAACGGTAAACTCATAACAAAGATCGGGGCTGAGGCCTTTAAGAATAATACAACACTGACGGGGATTACTTTGTATAATACCATCAAAGAAATCGGCGACTCGGCGTTTTATGGGTGTACGGCGCTAAAAATGGTCACGCAAATGGATCACCTTGAGACAATCGGAAGTCATGCTTTTTATAATTGTCAGTCATTGACTGATTTCTATTTTCCGTCAAGTCTCACCTATATCGGTCCCTATGCTTTTTACTATTGCCGAAATCTCAGTGAAATCAATCTTAGGGATGGCCTTACGAGCATACGTGAGGGCGCGTTTAGTTATTGCTTTTCCGTCACCTCATTTTATATTCCGAGTTCGGTCACATTAATTGAGACATACGCCTTTACTCATGCTACGACAATTGAAACTATATTTATTCCAATCACGGTAACCACGATCAACGTCAATGCATTCATGCGGATTTTTAATTGCACAGTCCGCGTCCAGGCCGCTTCATATCCGAGCGGTTGGCATTACGATTGGTTAAAACTCTCTGAATGCCTCACGATTTTGTGGGGTCAAAGCGTCTAAATCCATGAGCCTGCTTTTTATTACTTGTTGATATACATTTTTCATAAAAAAGGCGTATTTGCATGCAAATTCGCCCAAATTATCATACTTGTATATTAGATGGCGATAATTATTTAACGTTTAATGGTTGAGCCGCGAACGATTAGTTGCACGGGAATGCGACGAACATAGCTCTCTTGGTTTTTATGAAGTAAAGTGCCGTTAATTAGCTTCAATAACAAATCAGCGGCTGATTGAGCTATTGCCACTTTGTTTTGGCGAATCGTTGTCAGCGATGGATTAAATAGCCCCGCGAAAACGATATCATCATAACCAACTACGGAGATGTCTTCTGGAACACGATATCCCTTGATTTTTAAAGCGTTTATTAGTCCCATTGCTAAGTCATCGCTGAACGCAAGAATGGCTTCGGGCGGTGTCGTCCAACTATCGATATATCTAATGGCATTATCAAAGGCATTTTGATAGCCATAACCATCAATTGTGGCATACCAATTTTTCTCAAACTGCGTTTGATATTTTTGAACTAAAGTTTGATAGGTAACGGATCTTTCGGCATACGCACGCGATAAAAGCGGCCCGCAATAAGCGCCTATTTTTCGACATCCCAAATCAAAAACATGCTTAAATCCCAGTTCGATTCCCATTTGGTCGTCACTCATCGTGGAGATAAGCCCCGGCATGATTATATCGGCGGAAACGCATGGAATTTCACTGTCGACCAATTCGATAATGTCCTGATCGTTAATATCTCCCGATAACAGCAAAACACCGTCGACGTTTTTGTTATGGCACCATTGCGTATATGTAAGTTCCGATTGCCCGAGTTTTTTAACGATGAACACTACTTCAAACCCTTTTTCTTCGACATAGTTTTTAAATGCTTGCAGCACGCTTCCAAAAAAGGGATGCTCTAAACCAAACGAGGCAATATCAGAGAAAATAATACCGAGCGTCCAACTATGTTTGCTCTTCAAAATACGGGCATTAGAATTGGCAACATAACCAATTTTCTTAACGTATTCGAGTACGCGCTTACGTGTGGCTTGGCTTACTTTTCCTGAATGATGCAAAATTTTTGATATCGTGCTTGGTGAAAGTTGCATGTCACGAGCGATATCATAGATGGTTTGGCGTGGCTTTGAAGATTTCATTGATTTATTTTACCGCACTTCTTTTGGTTGAACCATATAACTTTTTCATGTTTTTGGTTATCGGTATCACATATGTGGTAATGGAATGACTTGGTAGTTGGTCGACGAATCGCCGCCTGTCGATTTCATATGAGATTGCTTGATCGTCATTAGTTTCATTTTGAGTAACCACAATCAGTTTGTCGTCAGGCGTTCGATAGGTTACGAGGCGAAGCCCATCTACAAGTGTCGCTTGCTGGGCAACGCGAACCGATCCCGGTTCGATGTAGCGACTAAAATGCCAGATAAAATAGTACGAGCTATTGTAAATCAATCGTTGGTTAGGGCGATCGGCTAAAATTGGAGCGTCGCAGTAATTTCCGACATGATTTGGTCCGCCTTGTTCGTTAAGCACTAGGTTCCAATCGATGAATCCCTCACATCCGTGATTGAAATCATTGATGATATTGCGGGCATAGCGTTCGCCCGTATCCCATGCGCCAGGTCGGGGACCACCTTCAATGCAACCTTCGGTAAATAGCAAATGCTTATCAGGAAAAAGTGCGTGTAATTTCGACAAATTTTCGGGAACCTCAGCGACATACCAGTGAAACGCGGTACCCCAAACATATTGACTTGCTTGATCATCTGACAAGATTGGGACGGCTCGTTCAAGAATAATATCGAGATTGTGGTCCCAGATTAAAACTTTAATATCGTTTAACCCCGATTTATTAAGCGCAGGACCAAGATGATTTTTAATAAAATCCCCTTCTTCTTGCGCACTATAAATACAAGAGTCCCATGTTTGAACCGCGGCCGGTTCGTTTTGCACCGTCAGTGCCCACACATCGATATTTCGCTTGTTGAGTTCTTGAATAAATTTGACGTAATATTGGGCCCACACATTTCGGAATTCGGCAAGTAGTTTTCCGCCATGGTTCATGTCGTTATTTGTTTTCATATAAGCGGGTGGCGACCATGGCGATATAAGGATTTTGAGTTGGTCTGACCGAAGCAATGCTTCTTTAACAAACGGCAACACCCAACGTTCCTCACGGGAAATATCAAACGTCTCTAGTTTACGGTCGCCGGTTTGGACATACGAATAATTTTCCAAGCTGAAATCGCAAGAATTCATATGTAAGCGGACAAGATTATAATTTAATCCTTGCTTTGAAAAATATGCGTTGATCACTTCCTGATAATGCGTATTTTTCATTTGTTCGCTCATCGTATAGGCACTAGCCTCGGTAATCGCTCCTCCGAAACCAAGATGCGTTTGATAAGTAACCAAAGGATTAATCAAAACATGATTTTCATAGATTGGATTGTCTTTAGAACTTTTCTTAGAAGTTTCTTTTTTAAGAAATTTTCCATTAGCCGAACGAATTACACTGGCAATCATTTGCTAACCTCGTCATTTGAAAATTTATTAGGTAATACGCCATCATTGACAAGACGGCCAAAGTCCCAACTGCGATGCGATTCTCGCCTAATGTGATAACTCCAGAAAAACCAGCCATATAATCGCTCATATGAAATTAATTGGGCGTTCGCAAATGTTCGTAGATAGGTGTCAATCTCGAATTTATCCATCGTCTGAAATCTTTTTTCATCTAAACCAAGCGACCACTCGCCGACGATGACTGGAATGAACTCGTTAATAGATTGTAACATCGTCGCCGTTTCGCCCAAAATATTGTCGATTAACTGCTTTAAGGAAAATTCGGCGTAATGCGGAGCGAAACAATAGTATAAATGAACATCGAAAGCGACGTTAGTAAACTGGTGTTCGCTAAAAAATGATTTCCATGACGGATCGGTGGGACGAAATGCGTCATGAAAGACGATTAACGCTGCTGTCAAAGGATGGATTGCCCGATAGCTGCGAAGATAGAAATCCTGGATTAACTTTATATCGATTGATCGAGCTGGCTCATTTAATACTTCGATACCCAAAATGTGCTGATTGCGGCCATATCGGCTTGCTAAAAAGGCGAGCTTCTCAATCGTAACATCAATATTGTTTGGGTCTTTCGGCCAATCGATAACCCCGGTGATGCCCCCATTGTCAAATCCATTTTGACATCCGGGCGCCGTATGAAGATCTAATAAATAGTCGAGTTCATACTTTTCAAGCATGGCAATTACTTTGTCAATCACATCAACGCGAGCGATGTACGGTTTTTCTCCAAGGAACCACCACGGCAAGGGGAGACGAATCGCATTAATGCCAAGCGCCTTTATCTTTTTAATGTCATTTTCGTCGATAAACGTTTCCCAATGACGCGCCAGCTGATCGGCGGCATGTTTATTTTCAATGCTAAAGACCGTTTCGTCAGGGCCGCTGATGTTTTCGAATAAATCGGGACGCATCCATTTTTCAAGGACGAACCAACCACCCAAATTAACTCCGCGTATCTTGGCCATAAATTACTCTATTGAAATACCTTAATCGAGCAAATTTGCATGATAAATGGTAAGTCGGCATCAACGACGGGACCACCCCAGAAACCACCAACCGCTAGGTTAAGAATCAAATAAAATGGTTTATCAAACGGCCATTCACCTTCCATGTCCGTCGATTGTTTTTTAAAAGTCACCATCATTATTCCATCAACTAAAAATGCTATTTGTTGTTCGTCCCACACCATTTCATACTCGTGGAATTCGTCAAGCACGCCGTCAATACGCTGAAAATACGTCCGATGATTATCTTTACGGTGATTATATGTTTCTGTGTGTAGTGAGAAATGAACGACGTTAGGATCGCGCCCGACATGTTCCATCATGTCGATTTCACCGCATCGTGGCCACTTAACCCCGGTTTTGATATCGTTAGGTAGCATCCAAATCGCCGGCCAACTGCCAACTCCTTTTGGAAGTTTCGCCGAAATGACAAAACGCCCATACTGCCAAGATTTTTTTCCATACGTGGTAATTCTGGAAGAGGAATACGGACATTCCCCCGTGCCTTTTTGAGCTCGTATCGTTAATACGCCATCTTTGATGAAGCAGTTATCCATTGAGTCGGTATACCATTGGAGTTCACGATTGGCCCATTTAGGTCCGACGTCATGGGTCCAAAAGGCAGAGTTTGGCGCTCCATCTACGGGAAATGTTTCTTCAAATACTAATTTGTTGAATTTCATTCGTTTTTTATTGGTACGCTAAAGAAAAAGTATCGCTCATTGGCGAAGTGCGCCCAACGAAATCAACCGCTTGAACTTGGATTGCATATGTTTGACCGCCGTTTAAGCCGGTGAAGGTTGCCTGATTGAGACTTGCAAAATGAGAAAACGATCCATCGACAAATATTGCGTATTTTTCAACGCCATAATCGTCAATACTACGATTCCAATGAATCGTGTTTTTCACCCTTGCTAAGCCGAAATTTGTTGGAGTTGTCGGTGGTGTTTGATCAAGCAGGGCGTAATCAAGCGCGAAAACTCGCGCGTAATCGAATTCCATAGCGACCGGAAATATTGAATCATCGACGCCTTGGCGACCACCCCAAGTTCCGCCAATCGCCAAGTTGAGGATTAGGAAGAAATCTTGATCGAATGGGAAGGCTTTATAATAGGGAACTTCGTCATTTAGTTGGGCGACATATGACATCTCGAAAAATTTTTCCCCATCGCAATAAGTTTTAAGATTGCCGGGTCCCCATATTAATTCGTAATCGTGAAAGTCATCTTCAACCCCGATAACGTTTTTGCGGCCCGAAGGTTGAATGCCCGATTCGTTAGTGAATTTTTCGGTATGAATCGTCGATTGAATCCAATCTTTATCGTAACCGACATACTCCATAATGTCGATTTCACCGCTGCGTGGCCATGTGCCATATTCATTGAATAACGGCATCATCCAAATCGCCGCCCACGTGCCGCGTCCGCCCGGAAGCCGTGCGCGCACTTTGATGCGTCCATAGCGGATATCCATGCGGTATTTGGTATTAATTCGACCGGAAGTGTATTGTTTTCCAAGATAGTATTCTTTTTTGGCTGTAATGGTCAGATTACCATCACTGACACCGATATTTTCTTCACGATAATACTGGAGTTCTTGATTGCCGCCACCGTCACCGTTAACTTCGATGTTCCATTTTGTCCTATCAAGTTCCGTTCCATTGAATTCATCGGCCCAAACCGATACCCAACCACCCTCAAGCGTTGGCTCAAGCGTATCTTGATATGGTACCAGTGGTTGTAGTCCGTTGGGCAAACTTGAAACGGACGATGATTCATCTAGTGAAGAGGTTGACAATGTTGACGATGAGCCACAACCGGATAGGGCCATTAAGCAAATAATTGCGTAGATAACTTTGCGCATGGTCCCTCCTATTCCCCGGTGATGCCGGTTCGATCGATGCTTTCAGTAAAATAACGCTGTGCGACGAAGTATAACACGAGTAACGGTAAAATGGTAACCATGTTGCCGGCCATCATAATCGCTTCATTTAGCTCAGAACCCGCTGTTCCAGGGGGGAATAACAGTTCATATGAAGCGCGGAAAACTTGTAGTTTCAGCGGAAGCGTAACCGCATTACCAACATAAAGGGCGGTAACAAACGTCTCGTTCCAATACCATACGAAACTAAATAGAAATACGATTAAAAATGATGGTAGTGCCAGCGGCAATGCAATCGTTCGGAAGACGCGGAATTGCGAAGCGCCGTCAACTTCGGCCGATTCCATAAGAATGGTAGGAATCGTTTTGTAGAATTGATAGAAAATCAAAATGAAGATGGCGGCATTTAAGCCCTGTCCAGTCATCGCCGGCAATAACATCGTCCATTCGCTTGACATGATGTCGAGGCGCTTATAAATAATCATATTGGCGACCATCGTCACTTGCGATGGAAGAATAAATGTCGCTAGCATTAACCCGAATAGAATCTTTTTGCCCGGGAATTTAAAACGTGCAAATCCGTAACCGATAATGCAGCTAGAGATAGTCGCCGCGGCGCTTACTTTTAAAACGTACCAAGTCGTATCAAAAATCGACTGTGGGAATTCCAGGACCTGAAACGCGCGTGAATAGTTTTCCCATTCAATCGCCGTTGGCACCCAGCGGATGCCCGGATTGATTAGGTCATCAACGGTTTTGAAACTATTAACAAGCATGTAAAGAATCGGGTATAGATAAATATAACTGAAACTTACTAACAACAAATAAATCACTAACTTATAAATGAAGCCATCCATGAATTTCATGCCGAAAAGGAAACGTTTCATCCGTGTTTTAAATTCGTATACGTCAAATTTCTTTCGCATTGATTAACGCTCCTTTCTACCAGCGAAGATGCTGGCGAAAATCGTCATGATAATGACCATTAAAATGAAATAAACCCACGCCATCGCCGCCGCATAACCATAGCCGAACCAAATTGATGAATCGGATGCCCCGACAAGCATGTGCAGCCGGGCCAAATCCAAAATGCCGCCAGCATCAACGTAAAGTGACATTGAAACGACGATATAAACGACGTTAACGCTAATCAACGGTTTAATCGACGGCAGCGTGATTTTCCAAAATCGGTCCCATGCCGAGGCCCCATCGATTGAGGCCGCCTCATAAAGTGCCGGATCTACTTTTTGTAAACCGGCTAGAAATACTAAAATCGGAATCCCGGCATACCATAAAATCATGAGCATCGAATTTAAAATATTGGTTAAGGGATCGGCAATCCATGAAGACAGACTATTGGTTAGATAATTAAACACGGCACTTGATTGTAACGATGGCAGTGATGTCGCCTCTTGGGCCATTAACTCATTAAGAACGGGACCGGTAGAGATAATCACCGGCAGGAAGAAAATCGTGCGCCAGATGCCCTTCATCTTGATGGGATTATTGACTAATACCGAGATGATGATTGAAAATACGATTATCAACGGCACAGAAATAACCATTCTGCCGATATAATCGGCAAACAGTGGCAACAAAATCGAGCTGCGCGCGATATTAATGTAATTTTGAAATCCGATATTTGTAGTAACCACACCTTGCTGCAAGTTGTAATAAGCTTCTTGAAAGCTTAAGTAGAGCGAGTAGGCCATTGGATAAAGCGTGAATATGGCTAGACCGACAAGCCATATAAAGATGAAAATAAATCCATATAAGGCATGGAGCCGCCGCCTTGTGAGCCGAATTTTGATGAATGAAAACAGAATCATTTTTTGGTGTTCGATGCGGAGCAAGAAATTGTGCGTCAGCGCGTATTTTATTTTCTTAAAGAACGGACTAATATTTTTGAACCACCATTGAGAGATTATTTCCCAATATTTGGCAATAAATTGGCGCACATTTAAAAATGCTTGCTTAATTGATTTAATTATCGTGGCAATGCGTTTTTTGATCATGGGTTGGTTACCACCCGATATGAATGCGCCGGAACATTAATCGCTCCATCGGCTTTCGCGCCGCTTGAGTAATTTACATAAATGACAACGCCGTTTGAATATGTTACTTTGCTAAAACCAGTCTCCAGCATGGTGCGGGTTTCGATGTATGCGTCAATCACAGGAGCCAGCGCTTCATTAAGATATTCATATGTTTCAACGATTTGTTGATCGAAGTCAGCTAACGTCGTCGTATAAAAGCCCCGCGCCTCTGTATAGCGAAGGTCACTTGACGGTTTCTTGGTCAAAACATAACTGGGATTAACGCCGAAATCAATCATCGTCAGAAGCCTGTCAATCCCTAGCGCATTGAAATTAAGATAGGGCGTATAGTATGACATGGACCCTTTCAGGACAATCGGCACGAGTGGAATCAAATCGGTATAATAATCAAATTGCGAGTTTGTAATTGCTAAATCAGTATAATTATCGACATGTTCCCATAGATAACTAAACGGTTGCGCAAGCGCCAAACCATCATAAAGCTGTGTGACTTCCCGATATGTCTCGATGCTGGAAGTACGCGACTTGATGCCATTATCATAGTAACTAAATAGCGTGTCACCTATGCTGCCAAGCGCCACTCCCAATACCCCGAGCGATTCATAATCGGCGACATCGCGCCGTGCTTTTTCAAGGCTCGCCGTCGGATTAATATAATATATTTCACGTACTTTTGAATTTTGTTCTTGAACGTTTTCCACCATTTTTAAGCGGGATAAATCGCGCGCCACGTCATTACGATATGAGACACGACGTGATAGATTGGTCGAAACAAAATAATTATTGTCGATGTAAACGTCATTTTCATCAGTGCGAGCGGATTCAATGAATGATTTTAATTGGTTTTTGCCATTGATGCGGAATTGATAGGGAGCCCGCGAAACGAAGCCGTCTTTGCTCCAGCCGAGCAAAGTGATTTGCTGATTGGTCAAACCTTGGTCTTTGAAATATGTGTAAGCCTCCGCAATGTCGCTGGGCGTTGTCATCGTGACGGTCTGTGTCCCAATGAACGCTGGTTCTTGTTCGGACAAGATGTAATCGAGTCCTAAAGGAATTTTTCCCTCTCGACCCTTTTCGCGAACCGATAGGATGTTGTTATTAATCAAATAGTCGCGATAACCGCGTCCAATTCCGACATAAGATGCGTCTTCGCCATTTAGGAATTTATAACTAATGCGGAAATCCGATTCGACAACGGAGTCGGGTACCACTTCATAGCCGTTTCCGGCTTGATCGATGACTTTCCGATATATTTGTCGGATATTGAAGCGCGAAGCAACGCGGTGATAACGCGTGCTACGACCCCAGAGATTGGCAATCAGCGTCGCATGCTCGGCGCCTTCGGTAATGTTGGCAAGATAACCGGCTCGGCCCGGTTGGTGGACCATACCATAAATCGGCAAACTCAATTCGGTAACGGTGCTCCGTTTATAACCTCGGTCACTACCATAGAAATTAGCTTGGAAATATGTATTGTAATATTGATTTGTGCGAATCATTGCCCCAATACCATCTGGAAGCACGATATATCCCGGCATTTTATCTTCGCGTGCCGCGCCTAGATATGGGAATAAAGTGATGGCCATCAATTGAAAGTTCTGGTTCTCTTCATTAACCGTCTCGACATCAACCCACGCTTCTAGCTGCCCGTTTTCCACACCGAGGCGCACATCAAAGGTGGCCCCGATTGCCGTAACTGATACGCGTGCGGTAAAGTTTGTCGCTTGTTCGTCGAGTAGCGTTACGGAAACGCTATCAAAATCATAGGAACCATCCTCAATAAGGTAGGGCCGGGTTTGATCTGGATTAGATTCGCTGTATGCGGCGTTATTTTGATAACTGACATCGGCGAACGTGTAAAGAGATGCCGTCGTGATTGATGATGCCGATACTTTATCGCGACGCACATAGTCGATCCAAATACCGGAATTCATCAAATTGCGTGCCGCGGTATTGTCCTCGCGTGTTCCCGAGAATCCTTGGAACTCAGGACGCGACGACCATTGGTACCCGTCTTCATCAATAACGATGACCGAGAAAGAATCTTTCTCAAAATAAACGTCGATATCGGCATCAATCATTTTGACAAAGCCCATCGAGAGGAGTTCCGCGGACGAATAGTTCAAAGTATAGCGATTAACGTATTCATCAATAATGGCCGGATTAGTTTCATCCGTTTGCGTATAGCGCGAACTCTTAAGAAGCATATCGTCGATAAAGGCAAAATTGTCGGTATTGACAGATGGCAAAGACATGTCGTAGCCAATCGGTCCATTGACCGAGCAAAGCGTTTGAACGCCCATGATAAAACCAATCATTAATCGCGATAATTTAGCCACGGCTGATCACCTCCTGGACAATATCGGTAATCACGCCATAAATTTCATTTAGTAAGAAATACACGATCAACATCATCGCTAAAATCATAATCGCGGTGAATAGGCTTATCAAAATATTGGCAATCGTCGGTTTCATGTCATAGTAGTGAATTTCCTTGACCATAACCACAAAGTAGATGATTGTGATAACGACGCCAATCGTCATCAGCGTATCGTAGACGAACATTTCGTTTTGGGTCAGCACTTGCGAAATAAGCATCAAAATCGGGAATGTGATAATCATCGGTAAAAGCGAATAAGAAGATGCTTGGAATACATCGGACAATTTACCTTCGCCATCGCGGATACTACAAACTAAATAGTTAGCAAACACCCACAAAGTAAACGGAACAAACACGGCGATGATTTGTTCGAATAAGTCGATTTCAGAAGGAATATTCGGGTTGAATTGGAAGTTAGTAAAATATATCCACAAAATATAGGTGGCAAAAAATAGCATTATGTAAACAAACGCCGATAGGTTTGAGCCTTGTTTCTCGCGCTTAATGCCATAAAAGCCATCAATCGGATGCTTGAATATATAAAACGGGAAGGTCATCTGACGATAGAATGGGTATTTTCTTAAACGACCGTCGACATTTCTCGCTCCTTGTTTGACAATGCGCATGTATGGCCAGAATTTATTTAATAAAAATAAAAACGCGATACCGAATAGTGCCCAAACAATCACCGGACCGCTTTGTAATAGCGCGGCATTTCTGACTTCCCAATAAGCGGCTGAATAACCACTGCGATCACGCGCGATTTTATAATATTCGAGCGCTTGCGCGTAATTACCCTGAGCAAAGTAGGCGTCGCCAATACCTTTATTGGCTAAGTCGAACAGCCGATTCATCCGTAAGACTTCCTGCCACGGCCCTAATGCTTCCGCATAACGACCATCAAAATATAAACGAATCGCTTCGTGAACCAATGAGGCGAAATCGGTCGGTATAAAAACCTGTAGAGCGTTGGTCGTCGAGTCGACAACGTAAATATTGTTCTTCGAATCGACAGCGATACCCGTCGGTGTTTTAAACAAACCTTTTTGATTGCTAGAGTCAGGACCGCTGAAAATAAATAGGACCGAACCGTTTGGATCATATTCAACGATATGCCCGTCGGATGTAATCGTAAAAACCGTATCAAATGGTCCCACGAAAACGTCTTCGACGGTATCAAAACCCCAAGCGGAGCGACTATATACATCATTAGCGATGTTAAGCTTGAGATAGCCGTCATTATTTTTAGTCGTCGTCAAAATTAAACCGGCTTGATCGACCGCGACGTTATAGACCGGTTCGGGAATCATCTGAAACCATTCGCGCCGCTGTCTTTCATCAAAGAAAATCGATCTAATCGCGTTGTCCCACGTATCAGGAATCCGGTTGCCGCCAAAATAACCAAAGAATGATCCATCATTTTTAAACTCAGCCAGTCCATTGATATTGCCGGCAAGCAGCAAATAAACATTAAGACCGGAATCGGTTACGACTTTGGTCGGGTCAAACGCGTCGGTATCCGAAAAATACGGCGTGCCAATTGGTTTAGAATAAGTTACTGCTAAGTCAAATGTCAGCGTTATTGTGTTGTAAACGAATTTATAAGCTTGCTTTGTCCCAAAATCGGCAACATAGACACTGCCTTCGCGATCGACGTGAACACCCGTTGGTTGATTAAGAATGCCTTCGCCAAATGACAAGACGACATCGTCTTTTAAGTTGTAGCGGATGATACGGGAATTGCCGGTGTCGGCAACATAAATGATGTCATTAGCGTCGATGGTTATATCAGACGGGGTAGTAAGCGTTTCGCCCGCCAAATCATAAGCGATGGAAAGTGGCAAATACGCATCTTGCGTCCAGACGATTTCATTAATCGATGAACTATATGTATAGGTTGAATAGGGCAAACCGTTCGCCGATGTTTCGACCATAGGCGGAGAGGATAAATAAACAAGGCCGCTGACAGCCAATATGATGCCAAGCTTCTTCATCACTTAAGCCCTGAGTAGGCCATCGTCGACATGACCTTCCTTTGCAAGATGATGAATAAAATGAGGTTTGGTAAGAACAAGATTAAGCTTGCTGCGGCGGCGATACCTTGTCCGGCGACGGTGTTTGCCGATCCTGTCAGTGTTGAAAGGAAAAATGCTAAGGCGCGCTTACTTTCGTCATTAATAAATAAAGTTGAGGTCGAAGTGTCGTTCCATATCATTTGGAATGCCAGGATGCCAACGGTGGCTAATGCGGGCTTAATAATCGGAATAATGATGTGGATGAATATTTGCATTTCCGAAGCACCGTCGATTTTGGCCGCTTCGATATAATCGTTAGGAATTTGGTCGACGAACTGTTTGACAAGAAACATGGCCACCGGCATCGTAATTACCGGAAGAATATGCGCGGCATATGAGTCGATGAGTCCCGATTGAGCCACGATGATATAGCGGGGAATTTGCACGGCGATGGGAACGAACATCAGGGCAATCGTATTAAGTTCAAATAAGAGTTTTTTACCTTTGAATTTCATTTTCGACAAAGCGTAAGCGGCTAAAGATGTAAACAAAATCGCCAGGAAAACGCCGATGATGGTGACAACCAAACTATTAAATAAATAACGTGAAAACGGAACGCCAGAAGCCGAAATAACCCGCAAAAGCTCGACGAAATTGTCAAAAGTAGGTTGGCTGACGAAAAATCGCGGCGGATAGGCGAACAATTCACTTTGTGGTTTAAACGCTTGATTAACAATGAAAATAATCGGTAGTAACATTAAAACCGAAAACGGAACGAGGATGAAAAAGAACGGTAGTTGCGTTTTATTAAAGCGTTCAGGATTAATTTTCTGACCAAAGAATTTGTTAATTTTTTTCTTCTTTTTCATCGTTAATCCCTTTCCCCAAGCACTGACCACGTTACTTTGGAAATGAAATACACGAGCACGAGCAAGACCACGCTGATGGACGCGGCATAACCCATCATATAGCGAGCGAAACCAAAGTCTTCAATATGGTTGACGATTAACTGACCGGCATTATCTGGTGTTGGATTAGTGCCAGAAAGTGCCACGCCGATATAACCGGCTTGGAATGAGCCGACCACGGCCATGACCGCGCCGAAGATCATCTGCGGTTTCATCGAAGGTATCGTCACGTAAATAATTTCTTGGAATCTGTTTCTAATCCCGTCGATGTAAGCTGCTTCATAAAGCGTCTTATCGATATTCAAAATACCGGCGAGCATCGCTAAAAAGCCAACGCCGATGCTGCTCCAGAGCGATACCACGATCATGATGGTCAATAAATATTGCGGTTCTTGCAGCCACTGAATCGGTTCCACGATCAGATTGAAATTTAATAGTAACGCATTTAAATATCCATTGGCGTCACCCGAGAAAATTACGCGCCACATGGCGGCCATGGCTACGCCGGCGGTCAATGAGGGAGAATAGAAAATAATCGCCAATATCGTGCGGGGACGGGGTGGAATATGTGCGAGCATCCATGCCAACATGAATGAAAGCGTATAACCAACCGGTCCGACGATAAGAGCAAATTTAAGCGTGTTTGGCAAAACGTTTTGCATAAACACAACATCGGTCGTAATTAGTTGGATGTAATTTTTGATTCCGATGAAAGTCGGTATTTGAATCGAGTTGAAATAAGTGAACGACAAAACGATGGCTGCTAAAACGGGAACAACCACGAATACAAAAAACAGTGTCCAATACGGAATCAGAAACCAGACTGGTCGATTCATGCGTTTGATCATATTAGCGCTCCGTCAACCACCAATCGATGTTATAAATGCTTGGGACAGGATATGGTTTTACAATTTGGCCATTAACGACATAACCAAACTCTTCCATCTTAAACAAAATTTCGCGATTAGCGACGCGGACGGCCTCATCGATGGCTTGACGGGGGTTAACGCCGTTAAAGACGATGTTGGTCCATGCATTGGAAATTTCACGTTCAACCATGTATGCGCCAGGGATGCGCGCTGCTTCAAGGGCATATTCCCATTGCTCAAGAATCACGTCTTTGTATTGGGAGGGCATCGACATTTGGGCGAATGCGTCAAGATTGGCGCTATTCCAAAAATATGCTTTGCCATATGTGCTTTGAAGTAAAAACGCAAATTCGGCTTGAACTTCCGTCGACATCCACCAACTAAGGAAATCCCACGATTCCTGTGGGTGTTTGGTGGCCGATAAAATCATTGACGATTGAGCGCCTGAAGCGGCGTAGCGCATAATATTGCCGCTTTCGCTATCAGTAACACCTGGATGGAGGTCCATGCCCCACATACCTTCAAGTTCGGGAGCGGCTGTTTCTAAAAGCAAATAGGTGGATAAATCGCTAATTCCAATTGGCAAGGTGCCATACCGCAAATTGTTATAGAAGCTAGCCACGAATTTTGGAATGTTATAGAGCATGAATAAATCTGACATAAGGGTGATGCCCTGTAATGTTTCTTCACTATAAATCGCGGTTTGCATGCCATTTTCGGTATAAAGGTCGCCGCCGAACTGATAAATGAAAGGAAGCGTGGCCACAAATGGTTTAAGACCGCTATATTGTGAAAGCGGAATAAAATAGTTCATGCCATAACTTTGTAACACTGGAAGTAATCCAATGATTTGTTCCCATGTTTGGGGGATTTCCGTTATGCCAATCGAGGAAAGAATGTCTTTGCGGTAATAAGTAACCCAGAAGTTCTGTGTCTCGGGAATGCCGTAGACCCCTTCTTCAAACACATAAGGAATCATCGCTCCTTTGGCGAAATGGCTGATCATATTTTCATAACCGGCGAATTGCCGCAGGTCTAGCGAAGCCTCGCGCGAAGCAAAATCAAACGGAATCCAGTGATCGACGCCAATCGCCACATCAGGCGCTTTACCACTGGCGTTGGCAAGAATTAACTTGTTTTGATCGGGCATCTGCGAAAGTGTGATTTTCTTCTCGCCGGCGTATTCACGGTCAATCAGTTGCTGCATGATTTCAATGTATTGACGAGGGTGATTAACCCACACCGATAATTCATCCTCGCCACCAACGCTGGGCGCATAATCGTTATCGATAAACGATAGCACCAAGCGGGCGACGTTTTCATAGGCTGTGATAAAGAAGTTGGCGCGTGGCGAATCAAGGCGCACGTCGCCATGCACGATAAATCGTTCGAATTCGAGGCCGGGTCGCAAGAAGTTTTGCATCATCGCGCCAAGAATTTGAGCGACTGATGAATCTCCATCCGAAAATTGCACCATTAAGCTTGGAAGTTTATTAATGTCGTCGGCAATCTTTCGTAACCGCGAGGCAGCGACCTTAAGGTTGCTGATCTCAGCCGGATTGTTTGTTGAAGTAAGCGTTACTAACTTATTGTACAAACCATCAATCACAGCGGCCCATTCACGAATATCCCCCTCGGCTTCGGGGAAATACGTGGCAATGTCCCAATCGCGGTATTGATCGGTGCCTCCGGTCGTGTACCTCTTAACGTTGAGCGCCAACGTTTGAATACGGTTCATCAAGTATTGGATTGTCTCGACCGCTTGTCGATATGGATAGGCAACGGCGCGGAATGTCACGATATGCTCGCCCGCCGTTAAGTAGATCTTAAGCGGTTGCCCGCCTTCGTCAATAAGCGTGCGGTTTAAAAAGGTGGTTGTGTGCGGAAACGCATACGTGCTCAAGTTTTCAAACGGAATTTGTCCGTCAATTAAAATATCGCGAAATGTCGGCATTTCACGTAAGTTGTATTGCCGATATTTGAACGATAGATGATAGTAACCGGTCGTCGGTACCGTTACATCGTAAGAAATGCTTTGTCCGCCTGTTCGCCATGAATCGCCAAACAACGTGTTAAGTCGCAGCGTGTCGGTGTCATAGCTTAGCGCGGATGGGTCTTGCTCGGTTCTAAGGCGGATTGATGGGTCGCTTCGTGTCAACATGCCACGAGCGGAGAAGCGAAGATTTTGTTCGATGACGGGAGCGCCACCGTGAGTGGCAAGATACTCTTGGTAAGACGGGATGTCCTGATTCAATACATATCGGATTGATCCCAAGAGGAATTGTCCGTCGCTCGTATCGATACTGACGACATCGCCGAGTTCAAGCTCAAAAGCATAAAGTCCCGCATGCATGCCATGGCTGTCGGATATGGGCCATGTGCGCCACTCACGTATTTTTTGTGAACGTGGTTGGATTTCGTTTTCATAGCGATCGAGGGCAAATTCCTGGCTTACGAAAGCCCAACTCGATGGAAGGATCAAAGTTTGGCTTTCATAAAACGGGCTTTCGCCATTGATGGATAAACGTAATTTAGTGTTGTCAACGGCATTACCAAGTTCTTTATAATCCAGTGCTAAATAGTAAAGGCCGCTTTGGCTATATGGATGGGTAAATGTCGCCGTTTGTCCCTCACCGACAAGCAAAACATCGCTGGGTTGGCCGATAAAATCGGCATATTCAGCAACATCGCTGCCATAAGATGGATCGGAGCTAGTAACAATGGTCCCGGAAATATCGTCGCTTGAAACGATGCCGGCTACGCCAGCGTTACCAATGCCCGTGTCTTGATACTTCTTCATTTTCGTCGTGTACGTATCGACACCATACTTTGAAGTAAGTGCCGTGTAGTCATAATCATCTCGCAACACCGCGCCTGAGATGAATTCGTTTAACGATGTTGGTAGAAGTTCGGAGATGATTCCAATCACTGGCAAGAGCAATAAGGCAATTAGAAAAACAGCCATGCTCGGCTTCATATTTCTAATATACGCTGAGATTTTGCCTAGGATTTTTTTCATGCAATTTTGCTCCCAATAGGAGGACGGGAAGTCATCCCTCCCGTCCCCCAAAAAGAACTGTTCAATTAGTCGGTGGCACCCAATGATGCCATTTGTTCGGTTACGAGTTGATTTATTCGTGCCTCCCATTCGACGGCATACGTGGCCACGGCAGTGGGACCGGCGGTCACAAGATTATCCCAGTAGTAAGGATTTTCCGGATTGTAAGCCCATGCCCAGAAATCTTTATAACCCGGCAACCATTTATCGAGGTCGGGTTTGGCGTGTTGGATACGATTAAAGATATAGTCGATGCCTTCAATGCCTTCGACCAAACCTTCAACGCGTTCCCAAATGTCGGGATAATTTCCGACGGGGAATCGATCAAGATAAAGTGGTACCTCATCGTTAGCCAGCGCTTCTTCGCGCGCAGCTTCAAGCATGTCGAGCCGGGCGGCCCAACCCTCTTCGCCAAATGTCATCCATTTAGCAAGTAAGTAAGCTTCATCGGGGAAAAGCGTTTGACTAGATACACATTGATAGTCAAGGATTGTCGGTGGGAATAATCCGGCGCTACCTTGCGGATAAGGCCAGAACCCTAGCTGCTGATCAAGTTCTTCGGCAACTTCGTTGATGACCCAAAATTGCCATGAGCCTTCAATATCCATTGCGGCGACGCCCGTCATGATTAAGTATTCGCCTAGCATTGGATAGTCTTCTAAATCTTCATCTTTAAAACGGGTCGTCGTTCCGTCGGTCAGTTGGTGTAGTTTGACTTTTTCTTGCATGGCGTAGACCCAATCGGCTGACGTGTAATGGAAACTCGTTCCATCCCATGTGTCGTATTGGACGTTCGCATCATTCATCATCGGCCATACTTGTTGGAAGTCTGGTGAGCCATACCATGTGTCGAGTCCCACCACGAGGTTTTCGGGGTTGACAAGGTCAAAATTTTTAATCGCTTTGGCAATTTCGACAAATTCTGAGAACGTCCAGTCTTTAACTGGATATCCATCATTATCAATTCGATACTTACCTTCAACGGTCGAGAGATTAGCCTTTTCGAAGACGTCCATGTTCAGCATGATGCCTTTTAAGAATTGGAAGCTTGGTACGGCAAGACGCTTTCCGTTATAGACGGCGGTTAAGGCTACGTTTTCATAGATTAAATCCGTATCGGGGTCCGCATCCCAAATGTCGGCCAGGTCATAGGTAAGACCGGCATTGACCGCGGTTGGAACGTTATCGATGGCAAACACATCGGGAAGCAAGCCTGCTTGAGCGGCCGTCACGAGGTTGCCGGTGAAGGACTCACCGCTGCCGGTGATGTCTTTACGTAGTGTCACGTTGATGTGAGGATACTTCTCCATAAATTTATCAATCAGATATTGATTGATTTCTTGGTTACCCCAGTCGGCATAAGATAGCTCAATCGTTTGGACGGGGCCCGATGTCGTGGGGATAGAGGTGGTACCTGATGCCGTCGAAGTTGGCGCGCCGGAAGACGCGGAGGAGTTGTCTCCTCCGCATCCGGCAATTGCGAAACTAAGAATGGCAAGCAAGACGAGTTGTTTCGTATTTTTCACTTAAATACCTCCTTTTAGGCGGCATTGTAGTTACGATAAACAAGCATGCTATTCATCGTAATGACGGTGGGAACAGATACTGAAGTGCCACCTAATGTGCCGAAATCAAGTTCGACTTTGGCGTTAGTGACTGTAGTGACGATAGTAAACGGAATGACAACTCGAGTTACGGATCCAGCCGGGACATTAAAGTCATAAGCGTTTTCTGGAAGAATTGAAGAATATCCGGCGTCGGGTAACACGATGTTGAAGCGTAAATCGCGGGCCACGGTTGCGCTCAGTTCGAACACGGCGGCATATGCGCCTGGTTCGAGCACGTCAATCATGTAGTAATAATGTGGCACCCAAGCATCGGTACCGACATCGACGATGGTAAACACGGCTCCGTCATCACTACGTTTCATCGTGTTGGCTGCGCTTTGCGGCGAATCGAATCGATGACCACCAAGAACTGTTTCCATATCACTATTATAAACGCTGGACAGCGGGGTGTTCGTGCTGTCTTTGACAGTGATGTTATCAAACATAATCGATAAGGTCTTATCAGAGAAACCGGCAATATCGCCAAATTGGAACTTAAGAACTTCGTTACCATAAACGGTGGCGCCGGCAACTGCTGTGACTTCATAAGTTGTTTTTGTTGTCGTAATAGCGACGGTTTGCCCTGGCGCAGTAACCAAGTTTGCCCAATCACCACTGGAAATGATGAATGGGTGAATACTCATCGCTTCGCTAGCGTAAGCGTCAAAGCTAATTGTGTAGGTAGCCCCAGGCGTTAAATCAATCACGCCATTTTCGGTGTCTCCACCCATTGACACTTCGTCTTGAATGAGTTGTAACGCCCATACTTCACCATTGGGGTTGAATTTTGTAATGTCGATTTTGTATTCGCCATCAACGATACCATAAGTGGCTTCTGTACCATCCCAGAAGTTGTGGAATCCTCTCCAACCAGCTAATGAGAAGTCGCTGTTTTCGATGATTGGTTCAGCATCGTGTTCTTGCAGACGCACTTCTTCAAGCACGACAGTACTGTCGACGAAGCCAGGTTGTGAACCGAGTTCGATCACGAATTTGACGGCATGCGTCGGTTTGGTGACCGTGAAGATAAACTCAGAAGTGCCAGACACTGTGTTAATCATGACGGCGTTTTCGCGGGCGTATTCTTCAAATTGGTTGTCGCCATAGTTATAGCCAAACGCGAAGTTGACCGGGCGAGCGGCTGTTGAGAAGGCATCAAGTTGCAGGCGATAGGTTTTGCCTTGTTCGAGCGTTAAGACATTGTCCTGGAATACTTGAATCGCCCATGACGCGTCACCACCACCGGTAATGTCGATGGAGTAGGTGCCGGCTTCGGTGTCAAGTGTGTACTCAACGACGGGTGCCGGAGTTGCCCAATAGCCATCTTGTTGCCAATGATCCCACTCGGGCGTCGTTGCGTTGAACGGTTGTTCGAATGAGGGGTTGGCAATTAGGTTTGTCTCTTTGAAGAGCATGGAGACGACATTGACGGTCATCGTTTCAGTTGCGATGTTGCCGGCCAAGTCTTCGACTGTGTAGGTCACCGTGAAGACGCCAGGAACCGATGTGTCGACGAAACTGACGGTGTTGTCTAGGCTGTCTTTGATGGTGACGACGATTTTATCCGTCACATCGCCATCGACGAGGTCATAGGCTGAAACGCCAGTCATCGGATCAAATTCAGTACCGACGTTGACATTGCGTTCCGCGGTGATGCCGCTAAAGACTGGAGCAGCGGTATCCGGATCGGGAATCGCTTCTTCGATTGAGAAGTTATCGAACCACATCGTCGCATTAATCTGTTGGCCATCAATTTGGCCTAAAGCTACGATTAAACCACCGAGTTGGTTATCAATTTTTTGGGTAAATTTAAATGAATAGGTTGCCCAAGAAGTGGTGATTGTTCGATAGACCAATTCCGGTTTAAGGAAGTCTGTGAAATAAGGTGGCCCGCTAAGCAGTTCGCCTAATTGCAATTGAATTTTCTTTTCAACACTAGATTTAGCCTCAAAGCTAATTTCGTAAGTCGTGTCGATTTCAAACGGAACGTTCATTTGGCCAAATCGTGGCGTGTAGGGATTCCATCCGGCGACGACTTCGGCTTTTAATGCGCCGTCTTCAACCGATAGATCGACGTTTCCGCCATCCATGTTATAAAGAACGCTAGGATCGTCCCAACCGGCAGTTCCCAGTGAGAAGTCGGGATTGATAAGCATTTCCCCTTCGACTACTTCCGGATTTTTAACAACGACGTTGCGCCATTTCTGCGCAATGACCGTTCCGACTGTGACATTATATCGGATTGCGTGCGTACCAACCTGCGTTGTATCGACATCACCAGTGGTTAAATCAACTGCATCAGAAGTTGATTGCAAAGTAATTTGATCAGTGTAGTCAACCTCGTTGTTGCCGATTGCTGTAACGCCGGTGAGGGCATTAAACATTTCATCAAAATCGAGCTCAATATCATCGGCTCCTGAGAAAGTGATGGTGCTGAGTGCTACTTCGGATGAGCTAGGCTCTTCACTTGATGTGGTGACCTCGCTTGATGAAGTTGGAATCGAAAGTGATAACGAAGAACTAGTTGGATCGCAAGCCATGATTGTCATGCTTGTGAGAGCTAATAATATGATTGGTAGAAAACGGTTTTTCATAACGATTTTTTTGCTCCTTTCGAAATGAATCTCTTATCGTATCGTCTGTTTATCTGTGCGTCGCTTCCGCAACGCGGACGCCCTTGTTAATGATTGATCAGTTTATCCTCCCTTCAATGAAGGCGTGAATTTCGAGGACTTGTCCATTACGAATGGCGTGCGCTAGCTGCCCTTCCACGCTACGACCGAAGATGGTCTGTGTTTGTTTTGATAATAATGTGACGACATATTTCCCGATACCGATCTCAGGGAGGAAGGTATCGAATAAACCCTTGTTGTGATAAACGACTTTAATTGAGCCAAACAGCGTTGTTTCAACCATGTCGTTTTTGAAAAATGACGCCGGTAGGTTTGGTTCTAGTTGGAACGAAAGTTGATCGTTCTTCATGCTAAATAGCGTTTCGCCAATAAACATCAATCGCCACATCGAGACAATTTCAGAAGTCGAACCGCTTAGCCGTGCATAGAATCCTTGACCGCGTTTTTTCGGATCGGGATTACTGCTGGTGGCTAAAAATGAAGAATTTTCAAGCGGTGATCTCCCATATATTTTGGGATCCATAAAACACGTGTAATTTGTCTTCATTTCTTCGAAAAATTCTTGATACAAACCTGATTTAAGAAGCCCAAGCATATATTTGTAAGTCATGTGCAAAAAGTTGGATTCTCGTTCGAGCCATCCCGGAGTAAATGCCCTGATGCGTCCGATTTCATGTGTCCAATTTTGTAAAGACTCACTTGTCTGATAAAACCGATGCGTCGCATCGTAAAGTTGTGAGCTACGAATCGATTGATAAATTTGACGCGCTTCCGTTTGATTTCCCAAGCCTGATAAGTAGCGAGCGGGTGCTTCGAGGAATGCCGGTAGTGGCGTCGTTTTGAATGATTTGACTTTAACTAAAGACAAGCCATTAGCGGCTTTCTTAGCGTTCCCATTTTCTAGAATTGGTTCATACTCTTCGGCTTGATGAATGAGATAAGTTGGATAAATATCGCGGATTTGCTTGGCTTTAGTAAGCGCAATCTCAAGCATTTCGTCCATTTTGACAAGAATATCAAGACTTTCGATTGCCTTGGCCTCACCAACGGTTTGAATCTGATCAAGCTTTTGGCGATAATGTTCAAGCGCGGACATTCGTTTGTCCCAGTTTACATAAGGAATATCGTCATTAATTACAATTAAATCTTGAGATAGTTCCCGAGTTGAATTTAGCATCTTGAAGTTTTTATCTGGATATTGTTTAGCAATAGTCAGTAAGAATTTAACTAGTTTCCGTAATTCAATCGTCTCGGAAACACCTGAACCAAATAGTCCAGGGACGCCATTCATGGCATCGTTCCATCCCGGTTTATCGGCTTCATACATTAACCCGATGCCATCCGGATCGAGGATTGCGAATTTGTTAAGCGCTAACGTTAACAGCTTGCCAAATAAATCAATCGTGATTTTTTTGCCATCTTCGCCAGTTAACCAAGCCGATTTTGGTGCTCCATGCACGTGTTTAATGGCATCATATTGCCGAATTTTATTGTCGTCGGTTCTTACATACTTCTCACTTCGTGGCAACACGCGTACGGGTGAAACGAAAAACGGATAATCGGATGTGAATAGGAGTTCTTCCTGTTTGTCCGGGAAAACCGATATGAATGTCTCGACTAAGTCGAGCAAATATGTAAAGTGATCGCCCCAATAGCCTTCGCCAAACGAAGCTTTTACTTCGTAGCGGGAGTTAGCCAATATTTGTTCAAGCGTTTGGTCGGGATTTGGCATGAATTTACGAAGTTGCGTATAAATGCTGCCGGGAGTAAATTCGCCTTGAAGCGCGAGGCCAATCTGTTCTGGATAAATATTAACATCGCCCAAATAGATGAATTTAATGCCTTCGACGCTTAACGGATTATAACCATCGGCTTGAATCAAACTTCCAAATTGCCGAATGTTGAAATCGCCTAGGCGTGGTTCAAACAGCACATCATTGCGCCGATTTTGCAAGACATCGCGGAAAGCGCCGTTTCCTTGTGAATAAAATGCCGGTTCAATGCTAAAGAAGTTATAGTCGCGTTCAAGATCGCCATGCTTACGCGAGAATAGGTGATAACCAATTGCTCCGTCACGCGTATTAACAATCCAAGGCGTGCCGCCGCGAATGACGTTGTCAAGGAAGCACTGTCGGAAATAACCGTCTAGTTCGGGAAACGCGGTACTTGTCATAATTGGAGCGACTAACTGATCGTGAAGCAAACGATTCTCTTCTTCTTTATTTGAGAAATAATCGGGAGTAAATAATGGCAGTAACTCTGTCATTTCGCGTCGTTCATTTACATGGCCGATCAGCGTGTAGAAAGTTAGTTTCTTTTTTATGGTTGCTTTAAACGCCGAGAATCCACACGGCACTTGATTGACGTGCGTCTGTGGCATATTCGCAAGTTCGGTTACGCTATTTTCAATTAATCCATATGGCGTTGTCAGTGATGTATCATCTTTAAATAAAACACCAATGTCGCTAATGTAGCTTGGTTTGTTATCGCCAATCGTTAAGTAAAAGTTGCCATTAACTGCGTCACAAACCTTGGCCGAATCGCCAGTCGACGCTCGCAGCGAATAATATATGCATTCGTTATTATTTTCAGTTTCCATCCAACTTTGCAGCAGGTGGGAAACAGATTTAAATCCGCCGTAATCAATTCCTGGAGGAAATATTTGAGCGAGTCCGTCGACGATTTCAAATTCATTGTCGGTTTCTAAAAGATTAGAAATCTCAACTTTGCGAACAAGGCCAGCCAGTATCTCGTTTGGAAGGGTGAAATACGTTACTTTAATATTTAATCCCATTTCCTGGCAAGATTGTGAAATCGAAAATTGATCAGGGCGAATCGTCATTTCTTGATTTGGGTTTGTTTCGCAAAAAAACTCATGAACGCGATTATTTCGCTTAACAAACGTTCTAAATCCAATTGTGGAAAGATGCCGGTACATAGCGTTAGCGGGGAAAAATTCCATAATTGCCCCGTTTTTATCACGAAGGCCAAATGATGCCATTGCTTGCCCGCGGTTAACGTAAAATGCCCACATCGGGATACCGTTTTTTCCCGAGATTCCCGATAGGAAGCTCGAAAAGGGACGCGCTTTTTGATAGTCCGCTAACCTGAACTCTTTTTTGATATCCATGAGCAACTCCAAATGATGTTTAGGGAAACCGATTTCCCTAATATTATATTATTATTTGAAAGCGATTACAAGAGTGTGTTTTTTAAATTTATGGCACAATACGAAAAATAATGACTGCATCAAAGAAAAAAATATGGTAGCCATCGTAATTGAAATTAAGGACTTGTCAATTACTTTAGATTTTTGCCGTTATTGGCAATTATTTTTTGATAGAAGAAAAACGAGTCTTTTGGAATTCTTTTTTGACTAACAAAGTCTACGAAAACAATGCCAAATCTTTTTGTGTATCCATATGCCCATTCGAAATTATCAAGTAGCGACCAAGCAAAATAACCGAGAATCGGGATGCCGTCTGTATGAGCCCGCTTTAATTCGGTAAGATATCGGTCGATATAATCAATGCGATTTGGATCATGGACTTTACCATCTTTAGAAACCGCATCATGACAACACATTCCATTCTCGCCGATGAATATCGGCTTGTGATATCGTTCATAGAGAAACTTTGGAGTCCAATACGTCGTCTCCGGCACGATGTCTTCCCAGGGGATGTTAGCTTGGGGACTTCCAGGTGCGAATGGGCGAATATAGCCTTTGCCGGATTCATCAATCGCGCAGTAATTGCCGGTATACACATTTTGATAGCAGTAATCGATTGGTGAGGCAATGATTTGCAAGTCGCCCGGAACAATGTGTTGCAATTGGTTTTGATACATTTGGTAATATTCTTGCGGGTAATCACCAAGAAAAACCGGATCAGAAAATAGCATCACCGCATAAAAGTTGTCGTAAGTTAACTTGAAAAATAACTTGCGCGCTTCTTCAATCGAGTAATCATCCGTTTTATCGGGAACCACGGAGTTGGAGCATGGTGCAAACCCGATTTTGGCTTGAGGTACATTTTTACGAATGACGCGAACGGCTAGCCCGTGAGCAAGCAATAAATGGTGTGAGGCTGAAAGACATTCTTGCGTGGAGTAGATTATCCCTGGCGCGTGTTCGTACGTGTGCATCCCGAGTTGAACAATGCACTGCGGCTCATTAATGGTAATGTAGTTTTTGACGCGGTTGCCAAAATGTTTGGTCACTACTTCGACATAGTATTCAAACCAAGACGCGCTTTCGCGGTTAATCCAACCGCCTTTTTCAAACAAAATCTGCGGCAAATCCCAGTGATAAAGCGTAATATACGGTTCGATCCCATGTCGGTGCAAAGCATCGAGCAAGCGATCATAAAAATCTAACCCTAGCTTATTAACTTTTCCAATTCCGTCCGGAAGGATGCGGCTCCATGACAGCGAAAAGCGATAAGCCTTAACGCCAAGTTGCTTCGACAAAGCGACGTCTTCTTCAAAACGATGGTAATGATCGCAAGCGATGTCACCATCGTGGTCACGCAATATTTTGCCCGGCGTATGGGCGAAGGTGTCCCAGATTGATGGGGTGCGCCCATCTTCATTAAACGCCCCTTCGATTTGATAAGCGGAGGTACCGGTACCCCAAATAAAGTTTTTGTCCATATGTCCGTATTCTAGCACAATACTTATTTGCCATCATTTAAAAATTTGACGAAATGTCGCTTGTTTCTTCTTCCGTTTGCGCAATAATTTGACTGCTAAATAAACAAAAAATCACAATGTTTTAAATAAGCTCGATTTATAGGTGATACGGTATTGTTTTGCTATATATTAGTGGTAGTGTATATAGCATCAAACACTTAAAATCGTCGCGCTGAACAGGGCGCGTCATCCAAGGAGTTCATACGCATATTATGGGCGATGACATACGACTAGCCGCTATTAGTGACATCCCGTTTCTCCTCCGACTCGAAGAAAATTTTCCAAAACCCCGCCGATTCGATAAAATCGCACTAAAGCGAAGTCTCCAAAGCCCGCGCCAAGATGTCTATATCATTTCCGCTCATAATGTCGATGTTGGCAGCATAACTATTTGGCGTCACAAGAAAACGTGGCGCATTTATTCGATTGCCGTAGCACCTGAAGCCCGCGGCCAAGATTATGGTCGGAAACTCATGCGATATGTTATCGGCAAAGCCAAACAAGCCGAGGCTAAACGCGTTGTGCTAGAGGCCGACGCCAAAGAACCGCATTTGCTGTCATGGTATGAATCATTTGGTTTTGTCACCATCGAAAAACTAAAAAATTATTATGGTCCCCGCGAACACGCGTTTAAGATGCTGCTCGTGCTTAAGGAAGAAGCCGATACGCCGCGTTATTACACGAACGTTTTAGTTGTTGACACTTTATATCCTTGGCTAAATAAGATTGAGGATATCGAGGCGATTACACCAGAGACGTTTCTAAACGACGAACGCTATATCACGGCTAAAGAACTACGAATTTTTAATCTATGTAGTAGCTACGATTACCAATCACTCGGCTATTATGTCTCGCTATTATCAAATGCCCGCGGTCTACGCGCAACGCCAAATGTAGCGACCATCGAAGATTTCTTTGAGGAGACCATCGCCACTTCTATCGGTGATGAAATCGATGAGTTGATTGAAAAGACGTTTGAGCACCGTCGCGATAAGGCGTTCAAACTAACAACGATTTTCGGACGCACAAGTCCGCGCCAGTATTCAAAACTCGGACGGGCGCTCAATCGTCTGTTCGATGCTCCGCTCGTGGAATTCAGTTTCACGAAAAATCGTCGCTGGCAACTTGTCAATGTGCGACCGCTCTTCATCAAAGACATCCCGATAACGCCGACGATCATTAATTCCATCTCCCAATATTTGGATAACAAACGATTTATCGCCAAAGGCATCAAACAGTATAAATACGATATGGCGATTCTGGTTGATCCCGACGAACCGGCACCACCCTCAGGTAAAACGGCGCTTGATCGCATTGTTGAAGCGGCGGAAAAAGTCGGTTTTTACGCGGAACTAATTACCAAAGAAGATTATCACCGCATTCCCCAATTTGATGCACTGTTTATACGAGCAACAACTTCGGTTAATGATTTCACCTATAAATTCAGTCGCTATGCCTATGCCGAAGGCCTTGTCGTCATTGATGATCCGTGGTCAATTTTGAAATGCGCTAATAAAGTGTATTTCCATGAGGCGGCTCGGTCCGAAAACATTCCCACGCCCAAAACAATGATTATCAGTGCTAAAACCAGCATTGCCGAAATCACCGATTCAATTGGGTTCCCGATTATTTTAAAACGACCTGACTCTTCATCGAGCAAGGGAGTTTTTAAAGTCAACACGATCACTGAGTTAAAACACAAACTCAAAGAGTTATTTCCTAAAAGCGAACTGCTGATTGCCCAAGAGTGCATTATTAGCCCGTTTGATTGGCGCATCGGTATTTTGGGTGGCAAACCGATTTTCGCCTGTAAATACTATATGGCCAAAAACCATTGGCAAATTTATAATTGGCACGCTGAAGGTGGGCGCATTACCGTCGGAGGCGTCGAAACTTTCCTAATTGAAGACGCCCCTAAAGACGTTGTTGAATACGCGATAAAAGCGGCCGCGGTCATGGGTGATGGTTTTTATGGCGTTGATATCAAAGTGCGCGATAATCGCGCCTATGTGATTGAAGTCAACGACTGTCCGAGTATTGACCATGGTTGGGAAGACAAGATTCTTGGTGAGAAATTATACTTAATCGTCGCCGAGTATTTCCTGAATAAAATTCTTCACGCCCGCAAAAACAAAAACGGTCGTCAGTAAACCATCATTCCTTAATCATTGTGTTTTATGATAAGTAATATTTTTGTATTTCCCAACCTAAGTTTTGGAGCATATTTTTAGTGCTTATCGACCACTAGTAATATGATGAATGTAACAAAATAAAGGAAACTACAATATGAAAAAAAGTGGTTTATTACTAATGCTTATCGCGAGTGGGGTTGCGCTATTGGCATCTTGTTCTACGATTTCCGCTGGATCAAACACGTCAAGCGCACCGACATCTTCAATCAGTAGTTCATCGGAACTGCGTCAGTTTACCCTACTAGAACTATCTGCATATGACGGTGATGAGGGCGGCCTTGCTTATGTCGCTGTTAGTGGTATCGTCTATGACGTCACCAATGCTGATAATTGGGAAAACGGTTGGCATAACGACATGCATTTAGCAGGAACCGATGCCACGGCTGTCTTTGCGACGAGCCCACACTCACAAGCTTTGCTTGACACACTTCCGATTGTCGGAACTTTAGTGGCTTAATAAATAATAACCATTTAATTATTAATTGCTTTTAATTAGTTTGAATTGACCTTACTGGTGATTATTTAAGGTTTGTTTGATATTTTTTCTTTTTTAATCAATCCTAGCGACACAATGCTAAACGTAAATGGAATAGCGATGACTGCCAGTAATAATATTCCCGCAAGCGGAATCATGAATATAATAATAAGACCCGTTAAAACGATAAGACTATAGACCCCCGTCACAATCATCATGATCAGTTTCATAAATTTTTTTAACGGTGGTATTAGTAAAACGATCCCGATGACAATCATGACTGATTGAACGACATATACAAGTGCTTCTGGGCCATATGATATGGGGCCAATCAAGCCGACTACTCCAAACACAATCGAATATAGCGCGACAATCATTTTGGAAACAATACTGTTCATTGTATTTCCTCCCTTTATTGATTAATCACTTGATGAATATACAATGATTGCCCGTTTTTAGCGGGCATATAACACTAATGATATTTTGCGCCTTTTATAAAAATATATCCATTTTCCCAAAGTTATTTATGAAATCAAAATCATGATGGAATCATAGTTTATCGGTTACTTACTATGGTAAAATATCTATAAATCGCCGTCCTTGAGGTAATCTTTTGAGAATCAAAGACCACCCAATCTTGACTTTTGTCGATAAGAAAGACATCACCTTCTTCTTCCAGGGGCAACCCATCGTTGGCAAAGAAGGTGACATGATCGCTTTTGCACTTCACAGTCATGGGATAAAAACCATCAGTTATAGTCAAAAACTTAACCGACCGCGCGGCTTTTTTTGTGGCATCGGCAATTGCGGCTCGTGCAAAATGCGCGTTGACGGGGTTGATAATGTCCGGACATGCATTACTCCGATTAAGGAAAACATGCGCGTTGAAATTCAAACCGACAAAGGTACAATCGAATGATTTATAAAGATGTCATTATCATCGGTGGCGGGCCCGCGGGGTTATGCGCCGCTAAAATGCTCGCCGATCAAGATGTATCCGTTTTACTCGTTGACCGTGATCACCACTTAGGTGGTCAGCTTGTTAAGCAAACGCATAAATTTTTTGGATCTGAAAAACAATATGCCAAAAACCGTGGATTTGAGATCGCTAATATTTTGATTAACGATATCATCGATAAACCAAATATTGAAATCATGCTGGGAGCTTTCGTGATTGGGCTATATAAAGACCATGTCATGAGTCTAGTTAAAGATGACGAATATTATAAATTCAAAGCCAAGGCTTTTATCATCGCCACCGGCGCATCTGAGAAATCGTTGGCGTTTGAAAATAACGATTTGCCTGGTATTTATGGCGCGGGTGCGATTCAAACGCTCATGAATGTCTACGGGATTATCCCTGAAGACGAAGTGTTGATGGTCGGTAGTGGTAACATCGGTCTGATTGTCTCCTACCAACTTCTGCAAGCGGGCGTCAAGGTCAAAGGCATCGTCGAAGCGGCCTCGTCAATCGGTGGCTACAAAGTCCATGCGACAAAACTCAAACGTTTAGGCGTTCCTTTTTACATGCAACACACCATCAAACGCGCGCTTGGAAAAGACAGCCTAGAAGCCGTAGAAATCGTGAAGTTAACCGATGATTTCCAAGAAATCGAAAATGAAACGAAAATGATTGAAGTTAAGGCGTTATGCGTTGCCGTTGGCTTATCGCCGTTATCGCAACTATTGGGAATGATGGAAGTGAACATGAAATACATCAAGGAACTAGGTGGTTTAGTTCCCGTGCTCAATCATCTCAACCAAACATCGAATCCCAATATATTCGCTTGTGGCGATGTCGGTGGCATCGAAGAAGCCTCCTCGGCGATGATGGAAGGTTACATCGCCGGTTTAGGTGTCTTAAAACATCTAGAGTGTCCCCACCCGTGTCATGATCAATTAATTGAAATGTATCATCGCGAATTGGAACTACTACGAAATTCCAACTATGGCGAAAAGACGAAAGCCGGGCTCAAAAAGCTAGGAGGGCCGTATGTTGAATAAAACAGGCGTGCCGGATCAAAATCTGGTTTTATCCAAATTTCCAAGCAAAGAGACGCTGCTGAAACCAAAAGCGATTTTAGAATGCTATGAAGCAATTCCGTGTAATCCATGCGCGACCAGTTGTCCATTTGACGCGATTGTGATTGAAGACGGTATTACCGGCATTCCTAGCCTAATCGCCGATAAATGCACCGGTTGTGGCCAGTGCGTCATCGCTTGTCCGGGACTATCGATTACCGTCGCGCAACTGATTGATAAAAAAGCACTGTTTAAAATTCCTTACGAATTCAGCCCCTATCCTCAAAAGGGTGAAATCTGGCACGGTCTTAATCGTCATGGCGACATCATTTGCGAAACCCAAATTAAGCACGTCTCATTCAATAAAAACTCAAAGACGGCATTAGTCACCGTCATCATCGACCAAACTCATTTATATGATTTTGCGACAATAAGGCCATATGAACGACAAAAGTAACATCATCATCTGTCGGTGTGAAGATATCACACTCGCGCAAATCGACGAAGCGATTGATAACGGATTTACGACTTTCGAAGATTTAAAGCGTATTTTAAGAGTGGGCATGGGTCCTTGCCAAGCCAATACATGCGGTCATTTAATTCAGATGCATCTGGCCAAGCGAATGAAGCAATCAATCGAGGATGTAAAAACGCATAAACCGCGACCGATGCTTATCGGGGTTAAACTTAAAGATATCGTGGACGGCATCGATAAATGAAGAAAAACATCATTATTGTAGGCGCGGGCATCAGCGGCGTCAGCATTGCCTATAATTTGGCTAAAAAGGGCGTTAAAGACATTCATGTCGTTGATAAAAGTTATTTTACCTCAGGGGCGACGGGGCGCTGCGGCGCTGGGGTCCGATCCCAGTGGGCGACGCCCTTAAATTGTCTACTGGCGAAGAAAAGCATCGATTTTTTTGAACAAGCCCAGCACATCTTGGAATATGATGATGACATTGAATTCAAACAAGAAGGGTATCTTATCTTAGCAACCACTGAAAAGGAAGCGCTGCAATTCCAGGCCAATGTTAAACTACAAAATAGATTGGATATTCCTTCAAAGTACTTAAGCAAAGACGAAGCTTTAAAAATTGTCCCGCATCTGAATCCCGATGCGTTTATCGCGGCAACATACTGCAAAATCGATGGTCATCTCAATCCTTTTAAAATGACCGACGCCTATATGCAAGCGGCCAAACGACTCGGTGTCACATTTAGCTTTTTTGAAGAAGTGTTAGACATACACGTGGAAAATCACCAAGTCATCGGTGTCAAAACAAACAAGCAAATTTATGAAACAAATATCGTGATTAACGCGGCGGGTGGCTACAGCAAAGAGATAGGTGATATGGCTGGTATCGATATTCCGGTTTATTCGGAAAACCATGAAATACTGGCAACCGAACCGATTGAAAAGATGCAAGGCCCGATGGTTATGTCTTTTTCTAAAAACATCTACTGCCAGCAAGTGCCGCATGGATCATTTTTAATGGGTCGTAGCGACCCTTATGTCGAAAAAGGTCATCAAATCCATTCAACATGGCAATTTCTTGATGAAATGGCCAAGACCGCCACTCATATTATGCCGCTGTTGGGAAATCTCCGAGTGGTTCGACAATGGGGTGGATCTTACAATATGTCACCCGACCGGCAACCGATCATCAGCGGCACCGATGAGTTAAACGGCTTTTACATGGCGTGCGGTTTTTCCGGACATGGCTTCATGCTCGCCCCAATGACTGGTTTATTGCTCGCCGAGATGATTTTAAACGAACCGACATCGATGGATGTGACCACGCTTGACATCAAACGATTCAAACAGCAACATCCAATCGAAGTCGAGAAATCGGTAGTTTAAACGAAATTATGAAGTACCCAAAAAGCGCTAAATATGATCGCGCGTTACTTGAGCAAAAAATGATGGGTCCAAATCCCATCAAGTTACTTGAAGAATTATTAATTGATTGTCCGACTAAGCCTGGCGCCAAGGTTATGGATTTAGGCAGTGGCAGTGGTCTTACTTCGATTTTTCTTGCTAAAGAATATTCGTTTTGCGTCGTCGCTGCCGATTTATGGAGCGAACCATCCGATAACGATGCCTTTTTCTCAAAGATGGGTTTATCAAGAAATCAAATTTATGCTGTTAAAGCCGATGCGCTCTCCTTGCCGTTTGAATCAGAAACATTCGACGCTATCGTCAGCATTGATTCGTTTCACTATTTCGCGAATGAGGCAAAAATCGTTGAAGAAAAAATCGTTCCCTTTGTTAAAAAGGGCGGATATATCTACATTGCCGTTCCCGGCTTTGTCAAAGATTTCGGTGATGAAACACCGCAACTATTCCGTTTAGGATGGTCTGACGAAGAGTTGGCGATGATTCACGACGTTTCCTACTGGAAACGGCTGATGAGCTCCGTCAATGGCGTTGAAATCATATCCGTGCATGAAATGGTAAGTAACCAAGAAGTTTGGCAAGATTGGCTCGCTTGTGATAATGAATATGCCGCTGCAGACAAAATAATCATGGATGAAGGCGCCGCCCCTTATTTAAACTTTATCGGGATGATTCTTAAACGAATATAATCAAAAATTTCGTAATTGACTAATATCCCAGACTATTGACGATGATGTGGACAATCACTAATCCCACAGCGATAAAGGGAACAATTTTGTGAACTAGTGAAGCAATTTTCTGGTTGCCCAAATTCTTTTCAAGTAGATAACCAGACGTGCCTTGGATAATTAATATACCGATTAATACCGACCCTGAAACACTGATTGATCCGGTTTTAGCGAAAATCAACGCTCCATGGAAAAGCGCTAGCAATAATGCCGTGATTGCAAAGAGGCGATGGTATTTTGAAAACCAAATTAAAATTTTAAACCCGACATTCGGTGATTTTTCTCGAGATTGCTCGGGTGCTTTGGTAGCGACGAGTATCGCTACTTTTCTTGTCATGGCCATCAGCATGAATATGATGGTTAAGATTCCGATGATTGATTCAATTGGCATATCGATCTATCTCCTTATATATATTTTACACGCTTTGGCGAAACCATTTTTTCGATTGTTTGTTTATTAACTACTTAGCAGTCAAAAATCCCATCTCACTAAGTTATAAAAGTGTTGTTTTGATTAACACATCGACCAAGATGATAAAATGAGTTAGTAGTCAAATGATAAGTAAAAGGCGCCGTATGACAAAATCAAAACGCAAATCGAAATTAGTCTTGAAAATAGTGTTCATGAGTATCTACGCGCTTATAACGGGTTTTCTTTTGACAACTGGTATTGCCGTGCGTAGCGTCATCAAAGACAATCAACATGTCGCCACCCGCTATGCCAAAACGGTTCAAGTTGCCGATGTCGAGTATTTCTATCGCGAAGCGGGCGATCCCGCACAAGAAACAATATTAATGATCCATGGTTTTTTAGGGTCAAGTTATGACTTTATCGAAACGATTGAAAATCTTAAAACGGATTATCATGTCATCGCCGTTGACTTAATTGGTTTCGGCCTCTCACAAAAGAGCGAAACTTTTAATTATTCAAAAAAGAACCAAGCCGATTATTTAATCGATTTTCTTGATGCGCTTGACATCGATTCGGTGACGATTATCGCCCATTCGATGGGCGGGGAGATATCAATTCATCTAGCTCACGATTATCCAACGTATGTACGGCAAATGATTCTTGTCGGATCGGCCGGGTATTATGATGAATCCTCATCAAACTTCAATCTATCGTTACCCCTATTTTTCTATGATCATATTTTTAATAATTATTTGATTCAACGTTCGTTTTTCCATAGCGCCTATTCCAAACCGGAAGTGAACGCAAAGCTGATTACTTATGCTGATTTCGACGAGATGTTTTTCGTCAATCGAACGATCACCGGACCTGTCTTAAAGAAGATGACAACCGATAATGATGCGGGAACGACTAATAGCAAGCTTGCTGATATCCAACAAGATACATTACTAATATGGGGCGAGCTAGATGGCATCATCCCTTTAGCGACGGGGCAGTTATTACTAGAAGCAATTGGGGCAACCGCTGAGTTAATTGTCATGCCACAAGCGGGTCACTTACCGTTTGATACATATTTCGACGATTTCATCGAACACGTCCGAACTTTTCTGACCCCTTAATATTCTCGATATTTATCACGCACTAATTTAACCAAAATAAAAACCGGACATTAATCCGGTTTTAGTTTATATCGCTGAAGTTTATTTCATTGAACGGACATACGCCGCTTCAATTGTTTTGATGATACGGTCAAACTCGACGGGGTTTTCCATGTCGCCAAGGCGAAGCCACAGTATTTTATGTTCCGGCACTTTGTAGTTTTTGAATAAGCGTTTTAGCACATCATAATAGTTAGCGTAGTGGAACTGGAGATATTCTTCTTGGCCCTTTTCAATCGTGCGACCACGTTTTCTGACATTGTCAAATAAATCGGGCGTGTCGCGCATTAACACGATTTGTAAATCCAAATCGGGAATTCGTTTTAAGTGTTCGTCGGCAATCGCGTAAGTGAGGGCAACTTCCATCGCCGTCATGATGCCTTCCAGCCGTAATAGTTCGGTAAAAACAAGATTGCTGTATAGCGTCGAGTCGCAAATGACCTTCGGCTCGTCTTTTGCTTTCCACATCAATAAGAAAAGCGCGCTATAGAAGGCGTTTTGCGATAACATCGCAAATGTTTCCTTATCAGCGTAAAAGTATGGTAAATATTCGTTTTTCTCAACTGGTTCGGCAATTAGCGGACAATTGTAGTGAGCTGCTAGTTTTTTAGACAATAATGATTTTCCAACTCCGATAGGACCGATGATGCCGATACGCATAGTGAAAGCCTCGTTCTTTTTATATTTAAGTTTATAGATAACATTTAACTACGCGAAAAACAACTTAAACAATCGTCAGCGCGAGCCTTGATCGTAAGGAATGCCCGAGGCTTTGGGAACACGCGACTTATTACTCGTTAAGATCAGCGCGATAATCGTCGCCACATATGGGAACATCCTAAATAAATATCCTAGTGAGAAAGTCTCAAGTCCGGGAATCAGCGAATACTTGAATGCCAGTGCTGAGGTAAATCCAAAGAATAATGACGCCATGAAAATACGCCATGGTTTCCACTGACCAAAAATCATCACGGCGAGCGCCAAAAAGCCATAGCCAATCACATTACCGTCAAATGAAACCGAGGAAGCGATGACAAACGATAGCCCGCCCAGTCCTGCCAAGCCACCCGAAATTAGTACGCCGGCCCAACGCATCTTATAGACATTGATACCGACTGAGTCAGCCGCACCCGGATGTTCTCCAACCGAAGATAACCGCAATCCGAACTTGGTTTTGTAAAGAACGATAGACGCTAAAATCACGATTAAGAAACCAATATAAGTTAATAACGTCGTATTTTGAAAGAATATCCTTCCGATAATCGGAATATCGCCGAGCAAAGGTATTTTGCTAATTGTGAAATTGTTACTGAATTGAATCGTGCGCACGTCATTTAGCGTTCGAGCGATGAAGACGACAAGCGGTGTCGCCAATAAATTGATGGCCGTGCCGCCAATGACTTGATTGGCTTTAAGATTAACGGCCGAAAATGCCAACAGGGCCGACAATAGGACGCCGGAGACAATCGCCACGACCATCGCCATCAAAATCATTAAAGTCGGATCGATACCGGGAAATCTATTTTGCATTAAGTTGATAAACAAGATACTGAAAAATGATCCAAACACCATGATGCCTTCAAGCGAAATATTGACGACGCCGCTTTTTTCCGAAAACATGCCGCCCAGTGCCGTAATTAGCAAAGGAATCGAGAAAAGCAGCATTGCATTAAGTATAAGAATCGATATATCCTGCCAACCCATGCTTACTTCTCCCTTTTCTTCTTTTCAGTCCGCGTTTTTAGTAGCCAATTAGCGATTCTGGTTTGGAAAATAAGAGAAATCGCCGATGTATAGATGATTACGGCCACGATGATGTCAACGATCTCGTTTTTAATAAGTGTCTGCATGTAGAAGCCGCCCCGTTGAATGAAGGAGATGAATAGTCCTGCGAATATAATTCCAAACGGATTGGAAAGCGCTAATAAGGCGACGGAAATTCCTTGAAAACCCTCAGGCAATAACACGTCAACGATTTTATAAATATTGCCGACGTTGGATACGCGTCCCGCAAGGATGAATAAACCGCCACCAAAACCAGCCAAAGCCCCCGATATAATCATCGCTAGCGTAATGCTGCGATTTTCGTTGATGCCGCTATATTGAGCCGCATGACGGTTAAAACCGCACGCCCTTAATTCAAATCCAAACCTAGTCCGATAAAGAATGAAGAAAACAAAGACGCTTAACAAAATGGCGAGAATAATGCCGATGTCTATTTCTGAACCAGGAAAAATAACACTTAAGTCGATGCCGAAAAACGATCTTGGAATAAACGCGTTTGTCGCTACTTTATAAGTACGGCCATAGCTGTGATCGAATAAAAGTAATTGCCCGGATGCGTTTTTGATGTTCGAAATAAGGAAATTCACGAGATACATCCCGATATAGTTGAACATAATCGAGGAAATGACTTCATGGACTTTAAATTTTGATTTCAAAAATCCTGGGAAAAAGCCCCAAAAACCACCGGCGAGTGATGCGACGATGAGGCCGACAACCCATTGGAAAGGACCTAGTCCAGTCCAAGCGATACCCACATATAAGGCTGCAAATAAACCCACCGTATATTGTCCGGTCGCCCCAATATTGAATAGTCCCGTTTTAAATGCAAACGCCACCGATAAACCCATCACGATAAGTGAGGTTGCATAGTAAAGCCAATTGCCGATGCGCGTGGGAGTGTTGGTCGAGAGCCAACTCCCGAACAAAAACCGAATGCCTGATGTCGCCTGCTGTGGCCGAGCGATAAGCATGATCACAAACCCGATTGAAATCCCAATAATGATGGCGATAAGTGTCGCTAAAAGATTAACGAATGCACGATTAGCTAATATTTTTCGCAGTGTTTGTTCAAATCGATTCATTTGTTTCAAACTTGTTTACTCGCTTCATCTGAATGTTTAGGCTGCGATTTTGAACCCGCCATATATAATCCGACTTCGGTCGGGTTCGTCTTTTTGGGGTCTAGTTCAGCGACGATTTCGCCTTCGTATATCACATTAATGCGATCGGATAGATCTAATACTTCATCTAGCTCTAGCGAAATGAGTAAAACGGCTTTGCCGCTGTCGCGTTGCTCAACAATTCGTTTATAAATATATTCAATCGCGCCGACGTCAAGGCCCCGCGTTAGTTGCACGGCAATAAGCACTGCGCTATCGGTATCAATTTCACGAGCGATAATCGCTTTTTGCTGGTTGCCACCCGACATGCTGCGGCTAATCGTTGCCGCGCCTTGCGATGTTCGCACATCAAATAACTCTATAAGGTTTTCGGAATGTTTTGCCATCGCTCGATAATTAATCAGACCATATTTGGTAAATGGTCGCTTGTGATATTTTTTTAATAGCAGATTATAACTAAGTGGGTAATCGAGAATTAATCCATATTTATGGCGGTCTTCGGGAATATGCGACAAGCCATTATCGTTACGATAGCGAATCGAACGGCGTTCAAGTGGTTGTCCGTTCAGCAATATATGCCCAGAGGATGCTCGTAATAGTCCGGTAATCGTATAGGCGAGCTCACTTTGGCCATTGCCCTCAATGCCGGCAATGCCCAATATTTCACCTTTGCGAACAGAAAATGAAACATCTTTAAGTAAATGCTTGTGCGTTTTGGAATCGATGTAATTTAGATTTTTAACTTCGAGGGCAACTTCTCCCGTTTCAAATGGTTTTTTATTGACGGCGAATTCAACCGTGCGACCGACCATCATCGTTGATAGTTGCTCCTTGTTAGTATCTTCGACATTAACGGTCCCGATGTGTTTGCCTTTGCGAAGGACCGTCACGCGATTAGCCACGGCCATGATTTCATTAAGTTTGTGGGAAATGAATAAGATCGACTTGCCTTCCTTAACTAACCCCTTCATTATTTTGATCAATTCAATGATTTCTTGAGGAGTTAAAACGGCGGTCGGTTCGTCAAATATTAGAATTTCGTTATTACGATAAAGCATTTTAAGTATTTCGACGCGTTGCTGCATACCGACGCTGATGTCTTCGATTTTGGCTTTTAAATCAACCGCAAGTCCATATCGATTTGATAGTTCTTGGATATGAATCGCCGCTTTTTTACGATTGATAAAGCCCAGTTTTGTCGGTTCAAAACCTAGTAAAATATTATCGAGCACCGTAAAGACATCGACGAGTTTGAAATGTTGATGAACCATGCCGATGCCAAGTTCATTGGCGTCGTTGGGGTTTCTAATATTGACAATCTCACCATTTTTCTTAATCGTGCCGCCTTCAGGTTTATACATGCCAAAAAGAATGCTGACAAGCGTCGATTTACCGGCGCCGTTTTCTCCAAGAAGCGCGTGGATTTCGCCTTTTTCTAACGATATCGAAATATCATCATTCGCAATGATGCCGGGAAAGCGTTTGGTGATGTTTGACATTTCGATAACGGGATGCATGGCGTTACCTCATATTTTTAAAAAGCACGAGGAGGAAGTTAAATCCTCCTCGTGCAGCTTATTACTAATTAGAAAAATTTATGCAACAAACGTAATGTCGACTAAATCAAGTAAATCGTCAAGTGAGGTATTTGTTGCGCTCGGGCTAAGTTCGAGGTCAGGATCGACAACGATATCGCCGGAAACTAATAGGGCAAATAGCGCTTCGTATTCGGCGACGGTCCAAGTTTCAAATCCCCATGAATCTTCGGCTGTCGGGAGGCCGACTCCGCCTTTTTCAGCATCGAGAACCCAAGTTTCTCCAGCTGGCCACTCATCAGCATAGTAAGCCTCGAGTGCTTGGATGACGCTTTCGCCTAAACCCTTCATGGCTGAGGTGATTACTGTTGGTGAATCGCCACTTTGATCAACGTCAACGCCAATGACTTTTTTATCTAATGTTTCTGCGGAAGCCATGGCTGATTGTCCAACTGCGCCACCAGCGCCAAAGATTACTTCTGCGCCTTGGGCGTACATGTTGTCAGCGGTTGTTCTATTTCTTGGCGTGGCATCAAAGTCACCAGTGTAGTGATAACGTAATGGTAATGGTGTTGTCAATTCTAATTCTTCAGCCGCTGCTTGAATACCTTGAGCAAAGCCGATTCCGAATCTAACGACGGCGGGAACGGACATGCCGCCAAGATAACCGAATGAACGATAGCCATCCATGACGGCGCCATAACCAGCGAGGAAGCCGGCTTGTTCTTCGGCGTAGAAGATTGCTAAAACATTATCCTCAATGCGGAATACAGGCGAACCGGCAGACCAGTCTCCATCATTTGGAGTGCCATCCAGTAGCACGAAGTTGGTGTCTGGATATTGATCTTGGGCTTGGAAAATCGGAACCTCAAACAAATATCCCGGGGTCACGATTACTTTAGCGCCTTGTTCAACGGCCAAACCGATACTCTCGATGTAGGCTCCGGTGCTAACTTGAGCGGGACGGTAGTATTGATAGGTTTTGTCGTTTGCTTCAGCATACTCGACAAGACCTTCCCAAGCGCCTTGATTGAACGATTTGTCATCGATGTCTCCAATGTCGGTGACTAACGCTAGTTCATAGGTGTCTCCTGGGCCGCAAGCTGTTAATAGTAAAGAAATACCGGCTAGACTGACTAAAAATGGCACGAACAGTTTGAAAGATTTTCTCATGTAGGGTCCTCCTTTTTTAAAGACAACATTTCAGCACAAGAGCATCTAAGCAAGGTATTTGGTTGGAGACACATAAAATTCAAGCTTATATGTCTGGGCATATAAAAATTTTACCATATATTCGTCATGCGCAATCGTCGTTTTTATATTTTATTAAAAAAGTAATGATGTTCTTATCATCATTTACATGAATGACGAGAATGTCGCAAGGGATGTATAAAAATTTGGGTCTAGCGAAGATATATTGACTATCGGTTAGTAATTGAGTGAATCTCCAACATTAAAATATCGATACTCATAACATGTTTTCGCAAGTGTTTGTTCGATTGTTTCTTTGGTTACCTGTGCTTCATGCATCGGGATAAATAGTTTGGGCTGAATGATATCGAGGGCTTTGATTGCCTCGAGGAATTCCATCGTATAAGTTCCCCCGATTGGCAACATCGCAATATCGACGCCTTTGGCATGTTCCATTTCAAGAATTACGTCGGTATCACCCGAATGATATAGGCTAAAAGCGCCAATCCGTAAAATGTAACCGACGCCAAATCCCCGCGGATGGAATTTTTTCGTTGAATTCCCCTCGGGAGTGTTATAAGCATCGATTGCCGTCACGGATATCCCTTTGACCTCAACTTTCTGCCCAGCGATGATTGTCTTACATTCGAAATCATTCGTTTCAAACGTGCCATCGGGACAAATCACTAGCGTGTGGGAATCATAAATCATACCAAGCGCTTCTTCGCGGATATGGTCTTTATGTCCATGGGTAATCAAAACGATATCCGCTGGTTTTGATAAAGCGTCTTTCGGTATTCCTTGGTTTTCAAGAAAACCGCCATACCCAGGATCGATGTGAATGACTAGCGCGTCTGTTTCAATCTTAAACCACGATGAGCGAGATAATCGGGTAATTTTAATTGGCATATTATCGCCTTCTTCCATGACTCTATAATCTTATTATAGGCACCATGATTAAAAAATCTCCATCGAGTGGAGAAATAGATAATGCCAATTAATCATTTATCTATGCTAAGTAAATTGGTGTCTGCGGTGATTTTTTTCCGTTTAATCAGTTACTCGTTGTACAAATATGTGTTGGGCGGTATGTTGGCTCATTGTGATGCTGCGATTATCGAGCTTTATTTCGATTTGTTTTAAGTCAGCATAAATGTTGATGATCTCGATTGTCGCGTTTAGTTTCAAATCGATCGTAGTTAGATACCGAAGGAGTTCCTTATTATCTTTGACCTGTTTGACGATGAGTTTTTCACCGATGGAAAACGAAGTCAGGGGCGCAAACGCTTCGTAAGTAAACTTCTCGTCAAAAGGAGGAATCGGGTTTCCATGTTGGCATGTTTTTGGTTCGCCCAAAAGCGCATATATGCGTCTTAATAGTTTTTCCGAGCCCATATGTTCGAGTTTTTCGGCTTCTTCGTGAACTTCTTCCCAAGCATAGCCTAAATGTTTCTCGAGAAATACTTCCCAAATGCGGTGCGTGCGAATCATTCTAATCGCTTCTTCTTTGCCTTTTTTTAATAAGGTGATGCCCCGATATGGTTCATATTTGATTAAATGTTTTGTTTGGAGTCGGCGCATCATTTCATAAACGCTTTGTTCGCTATAAGAAAAATATTCGGCGACGTCTTTGACCGTTACTTTATGTGGTTCCCGGACGGCTTGTTCGTATATATATTTCAAATAGTCTTCTTCGGCTTTATTTAGCATGAGCGCTCCTTAAAATAGAATTAATGACACGGCCATGACGATCATCCCAATGATAACCCCGGCGATTGAAAGGTGATGTTTGCCAAACTTTTCCGCGGCTGGCAGTAGTTCATCAAGGCTAATATAGACCATGATGCCGGCAACAGCGGCGAATATAAGTCCAAACGTCAGATCATTGAAAAACGGTCGTAATATTAAGTATCCGACGAGCGCTCCCACGGGTTCGGCTAACCCCGATAGTAACGTTAAGCCAACCGCGCGTTTTTTCGAATTCGTCGCATGATAAATCGGCACGGCGACGGCGATGCCTTCGGGAACGTTATGGATGGCGATGGCAATCGCGATGCTAATGCCGAGGGTCGGACTTTCTAGCGCGGCCATAAACGTTGCCAATCCTTCTGGAAAGTTGTGGATAGCGATGGCGATCGCCGAGAAAACACCTAAACGCATGAGATTTTCTTTTTTGCCTTTGCCATTTAAATCGCTAGTAAATTCGTGGGGATTGCTTTTTTCGGGAATCAAGCGGTCGATCAGGGCGATAAATCCCACGCCGAAGAAGAAGGCGATTGTCGTAATAATATATGCGAGACTTTCCTCATACAAATTATTGATTGATTCAAAAGCTTTGGGAAATATTTCTACAAACGAAACATAAATCATGACGCCGGCACTAAGACCGAGCGCGAATGAAAGCAAGGTGTCCTTTTTTATTTTTTTATTAAATGCGAAAATGCTTCCCAAACCAGTGGAAAGTCCGGCAAATAATGTCAATAAGAACGCAAGCAACATAATTAATCACCTCTAAAATAAGGTATACCTTAAAATATACACAATGTTACCATAATCATTTGTCAATTAACAACATAATTGATTTACTTTTGGACTTCTCGTGTTATTAAGTTATGACATCACTAATCACCTTAATAGGAATTTCGCTTTTAATTTGCTAATTTATTGAAATGTAACGAGGTTATTTATGCAACTTAAAAAAGAAATCGGACTATTAGCTGGCATCTCGCTTTTAAGCGGCATCATGATTGGCTCAGGCATATTCTTCTTCGGAACGGTCGTGTTTGGGCTCGCGTCTAATTCGCTCGGCCTCTCATTATTAGCATGGATACTCGGTGGTCTCGTCACGCTGGTATCGGCGCTTTCTTATGCCGAATTAGGTACGATGTTCCCCAAAACTGGCGGCTATTATGTGTATCTACGCGAAGCATATGGAAAACCGATTGCATTTTTAAGTGGCTGGATGAATTTCTTCTTGTCATCAAGCGGCTCGATTACGACATTAGCCTATTTATTTTCACTAATCTTCGTTAGATTCATCCTTGGGCTTGACGCTTCGCTGGTTAGGTGGGTAGCTGCCGGCATTATTATAATTTTTGCAATCATTAACTATATCGGTGTTAAAGTCGGATCATGGACGCAAATCGTTTTCACAATCGTAAAGTTTATCCCTATCTTAATCATCATCGGTCTAGGATTATTTCTAGGAGATCAATCAGTAAATCTATCATTGACACCCGCGGAACCGCTTGCCCCCTCGGTCATACTATCGGGTTTGACATTCGCCATCGCCCGAACATTATTCGCCTATGAAGGATGGACGAACTTAAACACCGTTGCCGGAGAGATGAAAAACGTCAAGCGCGATTTGCCGCGCGCATTAATCATTTCGGTGCTGTTAGTCATGGGCGTCTATATTTTATTCATCGTCGCGCTATATCGGATTGTTCCCATCAATACGCTGATCGATCAAGTTCCTAACGGTGTAGATAACCAAACGATTTTTATTGCCGTGAACACCGCGCTTAATGGTGATTATTCACTCTATGTCATGCTGGCAATCGTCATATCAATCTTAGGGGCCACAAATGGTTCAATGCTGGCGTTCCCCCGCGTGTTTTACGCGATGGCGCTTGACGGAACGATGCCAAAACAATTTGGACGAACCTCGAAATTCGGCACGCCCGATGTGGCGATTATCGGTACGACGGTTGTCGCTATCGCACTACTTTTATTTGATATTGATGCTTTATTGACGTTTGTGCTCTTCCCGGCATTGATATTCAACACTCTAATATTTATTTCTATCTTTATCTTTAGAAAGAAACGACCCGATATTCCGCGCCCCTATCGTGTTTACGGTTATCCCTTCGTCCCGGCGTTAGCGATTGTCGGGATGTTGATTCTATTAGTGACGACAATTATCAATTCACTCATTCCCTCACTGATTGGTATTGGGATACTACTCGTTGGTTTCATCGTCTACCCGTTTATATTTCCAAAAGAAAGGGCGCAATATTTCGCCTCTATCAAAAAGTTTTTCAAACGAAAATAACTCGGCATCAATTTTTCTTGAGATTGGATATATCATCATTTGACAAGAAAAAACCATAATAAATAAAAGCCATTGATCTTTTAGTTTAACGTGTGGTAGAAACTGAGGCACTTTAGAAGGACTTGGGTCTCTTATTCACGATGAGGCATCTGATTTATATCCACATATTCGATGTTTTTTGCTCTCACATCGTGGAAAAACAGCCGTCTCAATCTATTCGTATATCTAATAAATTGTTATAATCAAAACCATCAACTAATGAAATGAGATTTGCATTATAAAAGTTTTAGTCACCGGAGCGAACGGGTTTCTTGGAAGCCATATTATCAAGACGTTACTAGAATCGGGTTATCAAGCACGAGCTTTTATCTTAAAAGGAACCCCGGTTAGTAATCTAGATGGTCTTGCGTATGAAACATATGAAGGCGATCTATTGAATATCGATGATATCAAGCGAGCGCTTGAAGGGTGCGACTATGTCATACATACGGCGGCGATTACCGATGTTTGGCCATCGAAGGGTCCGCTGTATTGGAATATCAATCTTGAACTCGTCAAGCTACTTGTTGACGCGATAAAAAAGAAACCGATCAAAAAGCTTATTCATGTGGGCACCGCCAATTCGTTCGGATTTGGCTCCAAACAGCAACCCGGCAGCGAAGAAACGCCATTTAACTCCGGCAAATACGGCCTCGATTACATCAACTCCAAAAAAGCAGCGCAAGATTACTTATTAAAAGAAGCGCGGGATAACAAGTTGCCAGTCGTCATCATCAACCCCACCTTCATGATCGGTGAAAACGATTCCAAGCCCGGTTCCGGCGCGATGATCATCTCGGTGATGAAGCGCAAAGTGCCCGGATATTCATCGGGTGGTCGCTGCTTCGCCGCAGTTAAAGATGTTGCCCGCGCATGCGTCAATGCCATTGAATTAGGGCAAGTAGGTGCGTGCTATATAACAGGTGGCACCAACTTAAACTACCGAGAGTTTTTCACGCTTGTTGGCAAGTTGACCAATGTCAAACCGCCCCAAGTTATGATACCGAAGTTTCTGGCGATTATCTTTGCCACGCTGATTGAATTATTCGCCAAACTAAGAAAAAAGAAGCCGCTACTGACACGAACGATGGCCAAGATATCCGGCGATGGTCATTATTATTCATCAAGCAAGGCGATGCGGGAATTGGGTTATGTCCAAACCGGACTTGAAAAAGCATTATCCGAGGCCATCGCTTATTATCAAGAACACGGATATTTAAACTAGAGGATCGTCATGAATAAATTCAAAGATAAAGTCATTCTCATTACCGGTGGCGGCAAAGGCATCGGCCGCGAGACTGCGAAACTATTGGCACAGCAACAAGCAAAAGTAATCATCACCGGACGGAGCCAAAAAGAATTAAGCGAAACGTGTTCACACATTAAAAAGAGCGCTGGTCAGTGTGAATATTATGTGGGCGATGTCACAAGCATCGATGATTGCCAGCGCATCGTTACTTCGGTGATTGCCAAGCATGGACTGATTGATGTCTTAATCAATAATGCCGGCATGAGCATGCGCGGATTGTTCGAGGAGACCGATTTAGCCTTGTTCCACAAAATCATCGACATCAACTTCAGCGGTGCGGTCAATATGACTAAATTCGCGCTAGATAAACTAATCGAAAGCAAAGGAAGCATATTATTCGTTTCAAGCTTATCAGCATTAAAAGGTATTCCCGGCATCGCTCCCTATGGTACGGCCAAGATGGCATTGACCGGCTTTAGCGAATCACTGCGAGCGGAACTGCATCACCATCACGTCCATGTCGGTATCATCTATGTCGGTTTCACCGAAAACGATGCGAACAAGAAAATCTATTCCGCAAGCGGCGAACTTATCCCGTTATACCGTGATAAGAATAGCGATACGCAAGTAGGCGTCGCTAAAAGCGTCCTCACATCGCTTCATAGACGTCAACCCGTCATGTATTTGACATGCGCTGGCAAACTTGCCAATGTCGTCTATCGGCTGTTCCCAAAGTTATCAAGTTACTTGTTACGGAAATTTAGCATGAAAAGTACGAGGTATAAATAATGTTAATATTTACGGGAAATGTATCGTTTCTACTCCAAGATTCGATGATTGCCTTAATCGCTTACGTCTTTTTATATCTTGTTTATTATTTTGGCAGCGACTTCCCGTTTGTGAAGAAGTGGCGCGCTCGTTTTAAAGAAAACACCCATGACTTTGAAGCGTCGGTATACTTTAGACGGACGCTAGGATTCGTTTTGCTGGGGGTCATACCTTTCTTCATTGCCTTATTCGCGTTTGACCGAACCATTGGGGATTATGGCGTTTCTTTCCCTCGAGGCGCCAATGCGCTATGGTGGGCGCTTATTCCCTTTGTATTAATTGTGGGAGTCAGCCTGATTAGACCAAGTAAGAAGATTGATATCACATATTATCCCGAAGTGCGTAAAAATGATTGGCCGATCAAACGGACGATTGTCAATGCGCTATTTTGGTCGCTCTATTTACTCGGTTATGAATTCGCGCTTCGTGGTTTTGTCTTCTTCTCAAGCATCTATGCGTTTGGCTTATGGCCGGCGATTATCATCAATAGCGTCATCTATAGCCTCATCCATATATTCAAAGGACCGCAGGAGGCGTTTGGAGCGTTTTTTCTCGGTGTGTTATTTTGCTTAATTACCTATTATACGAATTCATTTTGGATTGCGTTTATAATCCACGCTTTGATGGCAATCATCAATGACATTAAGGCCGTTAATGCTCTTAAGCTTATAAACAATATTCCGAAAAACTAACTGAAAAAAATCATTGGCGCGATTGGACGCATCATAAGTCCAACTTTATGGGGTGTTTTTACTTGATTTGGTGGTGATGCGAGTCCCTTAACTTTATCCTATTCCGTAATGAAATATTATTGTCATAAATAGCATAAAAGCGATTTTTTCATCGAGTAAAATTCGGTTGCGTGTCTAAACAAGGAATTTTAGTGATTAAAGTCACTTTTTTTCGTCTCATTGATAGAAAGCCAAAATTCCATGATGACGTTATAGTTAATATATCGCAAAAATTGTTTCTCACCATGTGATAAAGTGTGTTTCTGAAGGTTCTTATGGTTTTAAGCAAGTAATTGGGATGACACAAACGCCATCTGGTCGTTGATACGCAAATTTATCAGAAGCGGTTATAACAGCTAAAAATGATGGTGTTTTCATCTTATCAGTGTCAATTTTATCGTGTAATTTAAGCAGATTTTGTGCTCCTTCGTTTATAAGATTCTCTCCACCAAGTTTTACTTCTATTAACGCCCACCTCCCATCATCTAAATGAATGACGGCATCGGCCTCTAAACCACTTTTGTCTCGATACTTATAGACATTACCATCAAGCGCTTGCGTATATATCTTCAAATCTCTTAACACTAGGTTTTCAAATAGTAGTCCAAATGTTTTTAAATCACTTAATAAATCATCTGGGTTTGCATCCAATACAGCCGTTGCAATACATGGATCAACAAAATGTCTGGTATTTGAAACTCTAATTGAAGTTTTAGATCTCAAACTAGGTGTCCAACTTTCGGTTTCGTCGATTACAAATAATTTGGAATATGCCTCAAGATATGTCGGAATCGTTTTTCTATCTTTTATATCTACATGAGGTTCGACATCTCTTAGTATGGTTTCGTTATTGGCGGTTGTTGAAATATTTCTAGCATAGGATTTTAAAATAGCTTTGGCGCGTTTTTCACTACGCCTTACGCCATCGACATCGACAACGTCTGATGAAACTAAGGTTTTCACATAATCTTTTGCATAATAAAGGGCATTTTCTTTGTGCTTTTCCAAAACCGCATTCGGAAATCCTCCTCGGCATAGCAAAAAGGAAATATCTTTAAGGGTATACCGGTTATTTCCCGAAATTTTAGTTTCGCCGTCAAATAATCTTTGCAACGAAACTTGACCGCTGCTCTCGTTGCTCTCCCACAAACTCATCGTGCGCATTGTAATCTTTTTAATACGTCCTATACCTGAATGACGATTAACATCTTTCAAAGGTTTAGCCGATCCCGTCAAAATAAAATCGCCTTTTGATGAATGTTCATCAATATATGCTCTTATATAGTCCCATAACTCAGGAATTTTTTGCCATTCATCAAACAAAACGGGTTTTTTAGTATTAAGCAAATTATCGTCGCCTATATCGGCAAGGATTTTGTATTGCTCATAGACGGCTGGCTTTTGAAGACTAATAATGCTGCCAGAAAAACGCGCTGCAGTCGTGGATTTTCCCGACCATTTGGGCCCTTCAATAACTACGCAGCCGTTTGTTAGCATAGATTTTGATATTTCGTGTTCGATTAGTCTTGGTAGATAGATTATTTTTTCGACCATGTTATTGCTTCCTCTTGTATAGATATTACATTAAAAGGGATAATAAAGCAAGTTTTCAACGGACAATATGGCTCTATTAAAACGGACATAATGTTTTTTAACAGCAAAAAGATAAATTTTGATTTGGCATTCAACTGAACTGTGACTTTAGAACTGCTCTACCTTAAACACACGTTGGGTTTTGTTTTTACTTTTGTGTCGTGTTTTGATTGCCACTTTTGATTATTATCACGAATAATAAATAATAAAAAATACCCCTAAAGTCCCGGACTTAACTCGTGTTTGTTTGAATAAAAAGTCCAACTTAATGGGGTATCTCCGCTTGATTTAGGGGAGGTGCGTCGAAAGTGGCTACAAACGAACCATTAACGATTAATTGGCTGCAAAGTAACTGTGGTAGTCTCAGGCGCTACATAGGTTCCCGCTAAATAAGCATTTATAATCAACTCATTATTAGCATTTCGCTCCGCAATAATCTCATAAGTTTGTTTACCATTTAAATCATAACGCACAAAGGATCCATCCCACCATTCTCTATCCTTTTCATATATTACATCCTCAATCACAATGTAGGATTCAAGATAGTTAGCGGTTTCTTCGTCCGGGAAAAAATACTTTTTTAAATTATTAAAAAAATTAGGATACGCAACTACTTTGTTTTGCTCCGTATATCCTATTAACAAATCGTCTTTTTCTAAATAACGAGTGTTATAAATATTTGTATCATTTCTGAACCCGGTTTCTTGATTACTGTCAAGCGAGAATATTCCGCTCCAAAATGAATGGCGAAATCCATTCCCCGGAGAATTTATCCATTCCTTTACCCAACCGGTCTGATAAGAATAACTATATCCGTCTCTGATTTTAAAAGTTCGATCTAATTCATTGTTTTGAAAATTTTGATAAATTAAATAATCGTCGCCTTTTTCGATTGGTCGAGACTGATTGAATCCGTTATAAATTTGCACACCATTCAGATTTAAAAACCTACTTCCTTCTTTGTCGGGAAACGAAACAACTTGACCTTTGTCAGTTAACCAATATGATATTTCTCTTGAGTACGGAGAATCGTCTGGCTGATAGTAAGCATTATAAACATAGAAGACTGTATTCTTTTCGGCAGAATATAAGTTCAATCTATTGTTGCGGATAAAAACATTTGAATATTTATCTTTTATACATGAGTATGTGGCGATTGAAGCGTTTTGATATGTACCCAATTATCTGGACACTTTTCGAATCAAGTGACAATCGCGTAATTCATCATTCGATATTGAACTGGAGAAAGCCACGCGGTTTTCTGCTTGATTCTAATGTTATTGTAG
>Ga0116204_1000009_pt1 | contig 76799 bp, 70 predicted proteins | sample LakKivwa52mmetaG_FD_94481 | JGI IMG/M metagenome (GOLD analysis project Ga0116204, IMG submission 94481) | Anoxic lake water microbial communities from Lake Kivu, Rwanda to study Microbial Dark Matter (Phase II) - Lake Kivu water 52m metaG | ecosystem: Environmental > Aquatic > Freshwater > Lake... | reverse complement strand
TTCACCATTCACCATTCACCATTCACCTGATACGCAGTGTATTTTGCATTACTACCGCGCGCTTTATCTACAGGATATTTTTTAGCGTTCAAGTCTATTTTCTGATTCGCCGCTTGAATCAGGTCAATTTCCAGCACTTCAGCAATTCTCAGCAAATAGACAAAAGTATCAGCCAGCTCATGACTCACGGCCTCTCGTTTTTCTGGCGTCAATTCCTGACTTTCATGTGGCGTATCCCACTGAAACTGTTCTACTAGCTCAGCTGCTTCCACAATCATGGCCATCGCCAGATTTTTAGGCGTATGAAATTGCGCCCAGTCGCGCTCCGCGACAAAATGATTGATGCGCGCCCTAAGTGCCTGCAGTGAATCAGCCATCATCTCTTTCCTTACGGTTTGAACCCGCTACCATTTTAATTTCGAACAAGCGACACTCAAGCGGCCCATTAAACAAGGGCGTACGCTTACTTGGTGTGAGACGCATCAATTTTGGCATACGCAAATCATTGGTTAAAAAATAAGTGTTCCAACCGGCAAATTTGCGTTTCAGCGTTTCACCCATTTTCGGGTACAGCGCTGCCAAGGCCTCATCTTCTCCAATGCGCACCCCATATGGCGGATTAGCCACTAGCACACCGCTGTCGCCAGGTGGCACTACTTGCAACATATCCACGTGTGACACCTGCACCGCTTCCAGCAAACCGGCTGCTTCCAGGTTCTGCTTAGTTACCCGTACCGCGCGCAAGTCCATATCCGAACCATAAATTTTCTGAAATGTGACTTTTTTAACTTTGGCCAAAGCCTGATTTTTAATTTTTTTCCAGCTATCTGATTCGAAAGTGCGCAGCTTTTCAAATCCAAAATTACGCTTCAAACCCGGTGCAATATCGAGCGCCAGCATCGCTGCTTCCAGCAGAAAAGTGCCGCTACCGCACATCGGGTCTAGCAAGGGCTGACCCGGCTGCCAGCCAGTTAATTTCAAGATACCTGCCGCCAGATTCTCGCGCAATGGCGCTTCGATGCTTGCCCCCCGGTTACCGCGCTGATAAAGTGCTGCGCCAGAAGTATCCACATAGAACTGATATTCATCTTTGGTCAGATAAGCATGTATGCGTACTGCCGGAGTTTTGGTATCAATGTAAGGACGGCTGCCCACAGCCTGCCTGAACTTATCACAGATAGCATCCTTGATTTTTAAAGTAGCAAATTCCAGACTTTTCAGCGGACATTTCACGCCGGTCACCTTCACCATAAAGTCATGTTTGACCTCAAACCACTGTGGCCAATTGAGCTTGTAAGCAGCGTTGAACAAATCTTCTTCGTTCAGGTATTTGCCACGCCCCACCTGCCACAGAATGCGGGTGGCAATGCGCGAATGCAGATTTGCGGCATAGCATACCGCCCAATCACCATCAAAACTCACACCACCGTCGGTGCTTTTAATCGATTTTGCACCGGCCTGCTGCAATTCATCGGCCAGCAGTTGTTCCAAACCGCGCGGGCAAGTTGCAAAATATCGGTTAGGACTGTATTGCGCCATATTCAGTGATCACTTTTTTAACATTCAATTATTCATAAAAATTCGGTTTGCGGTGCTGCTATTGTGCTGTGCCAGTTTTTCGACAAACTGTACAAACTCAATATGGTGCGACTTTTCCAACGCTTTCGCACGCATGCGCAACGTGCTGATGCGCAGATCTGCAGGCTCACGCTTAAAGCCAAACACGGCGACATTGCCGGGTCTGCCTGTAGGTAAAATCAAGGCTTTGCCGGAAAAACTCTGCTCGATTCGCTGCAGATAAACGTCAAAGTTCTTATCACTGCCCCACAGATTGATCGACAAAATACCATCATGCCTGAGTGTCACTGCGCACTGATCAAAGAAATCCTGACTGCAGAAATTTGGCGGAATACCGTTACTATCGAAGGCATCGATCATCAGCACATCGCAAGATTCAGGATGCTCAGCCAGATATTGCAGACCATCGCCTTCAATCACCTGCAACCTGTCATCATCTTCCGGCAGGTAAAACTGATTGCGCGCCACTTGGATGATTCTAGGATTAATTTCAATCACTTTACTGACAATATCCGGACAATGTGCATGCACGTACTTGGCAATTGATCCGCCGCCCAGGCCTATGGTGAGCATATCGCCCACTTGTTCCCTGAACAGCAGAAAACACATCATGCCGCGCGTATAGGCCAATTCCAGCGCAAACGGATCCCGGATACGCATGGCACTTTGGATCGTCGATGAACCTAAATGCAAAGCACGCACGCCATCAGTTTCACTGACTTCAACCGCTTCATCTGCCGCTGAATATTGCGTGAATCCGCGCATTAAATGTTTAGCAACTCTAAACAAATTAATTTACCCCAACTTTGCTTGCATCATTTGTAACCATTGGTTCAGCCTGGGTTTCGGCCGCATCGCTACTCGCTTCAACTTTACTATCACCGCTGTCAATATCGAGCACCTCCCCCTCGATATCATCCAGAAACAGTGGCTGCAGTAGCTCTTGTTCCAGCACTGCTAAAAATTTGGTGCGCAATTCCATGAGCAGAGTATCCACTTCCTGAATTTGCAGATTCACGCGCGTGCCCGGCTTTAATTCCGGCATACCAAACACCTTAGTCATGTAAGGTAAATTATCCAGGCGCACCAGATTTTCGCGCCACACCGTCGCATAAATTTCACCGACATTTTCTTGTATCAGATATTGCAGGCACCAATAGCGCTCCATGCGAATTTGAAATTCACTGTAAGCCTTGTAAGTTAACTCAAAATTACGCATATGCGTGGTCAGCGCATCACTCTTAGGCGGATAAGCGGGCTCTGTGCCCTGAACCACGCTGATAATCTGACGCTGGTTAATCAAATCCACCGCGCGGCGCAACGGCGACGTGCTCCAGCTATATTGCGCCACGCCCAAACCTTGGTGCGGTTCAGGTTGGGTGGTCATGTAGACTTTGCCGCCTGATTGCGCACGATACAGCCCGGGCACCCCATGTAACGCCAGTAAAGCACCCCACTCCTTGTTGGCCTCAATCATTAATTCGGCGACTACTTTATCCATAGGCGAGCCACGGCGGCGGCTGACGATGCTTACTTTGCCATCTGTCACATAAAAATTGTGATCCACCTGTGGGGGTTTGCTCGGGTCATATTTGCCACGTGCTTTTTCTAGCGCTTCAGCCAGATTAAATAAAAACAGCAAACGACTCCAGTACGGATGACCACTATCAGCCTGCAAAGTCTGCTCATTAAAATAAGGTTCCAGCGTATCATGGCGCAGGTTATCAGCGATTTTAATGCGCTCTACTCTGCTTTCGCGATGTAGTACCGTGTAATCCGCTGCCACATCCAGATATAGCGACAATGCCGGCTTTACTTCACCAGCATCCAAACTAAAAGGACGAATCGTGGATTCGGGCAGCATGGTGATTTTGTGGCCAGGCATATACACCGTAGATAATCGGTGCATCGCCTCTTTATCAAGTGGACTATCGGGCGCAATGCCAAGAGCTGGCGCAGCAATATGGATACCGACACGCGTCACCCCATCTGCCAGCACCTGCACAGATAAAGCATCATCAATTTCTGTGGTCGTGCTGTCATCTATGCTAAAAGCTTCGACTTCTGCCAGCGGCAAATCCGCAGGCGAATCTGGCAATGTATCGGTATTAAAGTCGGTGCCATTTGCAAAATATTCACGCAAAAAGGCACCCAAGTGATAATCATGCACAGACGAGATAGCGCCACAGGCGTGCAGCAATTTAATATGGCTTAAGTGCGTTTCATGGGCTGCCGCATCTAGCGTTTTATATTCGAAACTGTTTTTGTCAGGCGCATATAGCAACATATCCAGCTTTTGCATCAGTTCAGCCGGCATAGTAAACGCTTTTAATTGCGTCACAAAACTGGCCATTTTTTCTGCCAAGAGACGCTTTTTCTCCAGCCCAGCCAGTGCCGCTTTCAAAATTTCTGCTGGTGCGGCTTTATAGCGGCCTTTGCCTTTACGGTTAAAATAAACAGGTGCGCTGTGCAGTTTAATGGCAATGGCAGCTGACTCTATGGCGCTAGATTTGCGTCCGTAGTAATCCTGTGCAAACTCTTCAAAACCGAATTCCTCTTCTCCACAGCACTCCCACAGAAAATCCAAATCCAGAGTTTCCGCTTCGGCATTCGCTGCTTCCATAAAGCCTGCTAATGGCGTTTCAAAACGCATTAATACATGATTGAGTTTGATTTTACTGCGCTTGCCGGATACAGATTCTATTTGCATAGAGCCCTGTGATTCGGTCATGATAGAGGCGATTTTAAAGCTGCCATCTTCTTCGAAAAAAACATTCATAAAACTGGGAGTGATTTTGAGGATTAGAGTAACTGGCATTTTACCCTGTATTAACCCAATCTCTCGAATAAAAACATTATGGACAATCGCATCCCCGTCACTTTGCTCACCGGATTTCTTGGCAGCGGCAAAACTACCCTACTGAATCATTTACTCAATGACCCCGGCATGAAAGACACCGCAGTCATCATTAATGAGTTGGGAGATGCTGGCTTAGATCAGATTTTTGCCAATAGCAATCTAGCTCAGAATATCGAAAGCGAGCATATTGCTGACAATACGGTGTTGTTAAGCTCCGGTTGCCTGTGCTGCTCGCTGAAAAACGAACTAGCTGACACTATGCGTGATTTATTTTTCAAACGCGCATTACAAGCCATTCCTGAATTCAAACGCTTGGTGATTGAAACGACCGGCATGGCAGACCCCGGGCCGATTTTAGCGAACCTGATGAATGAACCGGTGATTGAATCGGTATACCGTTTAGATGCCGTGATTGTGACGGTGGATAGCATTTACGGATTGCAGCAGCTGGAACAAAACAAGGAGGCACTCAAACAAGCTGCAGTGGCTGATGTGTTATTAATGACCAAAACCGATTTGGCTGACAGCGCTCAAATTGAAGCGTTACAGCAAAAACTCAGCACTATCAATGCCAGCGCCACACAGCACAGCATTCAACATGGCAAGGTGAACCCACAGTGGATAATTGATGTTGGGTTGTTTGATGCCTCAACCAAAAAAGCCCAGCCGCTGCGCTGGCTGCGCGCACCAACAAAATCTCGGCTATTGCCCCAGCAACCGCATGATGCCGATATTCAAAGTTTTACGGTTACTCTGCCTAGCCCGATTCATTGGCGTTACTTAAAACCGGTGATTCTGAAATTGTGTCAGCAGCATGGTGAACAGCTGCTGAGACTGAAAGGCATTATTCACGCTGCCGATCAAACTGCTCCGCTGGCGATCCACGCGGTGCACTTTACGCCTTACCCTCCCACGCTGCTAGAAGGCTGGCATGAAGAAAACCCGCAGTCACGCATTGTGCTGATAGGCAAAAATCTCAATGAAACAGAAGTGAGAAAGCTACTGACGCAAGTTTAAACTTTAGTAGTTTAAAAACAGCGCGTTCAAGCTAAGCTGATGAGTCTTCGGATTTTTGCATGCCACGCTGCGTATGCTTGCGCTGGGTTGGTCGCACCACCAGCCCTGCTGTTAGCGCAGATTTTTTCCAATTGGGTTTCAAAGGTGTCATACAGGCCACGCGCTTTTTGGCCACAACAAAATAGACGCCGCCCAGCAGCGGCAGCCAGCGCGCACCAAGCCGCTGCATAAAATGAAAGCGAAGCTGCCAGCGCTGATGTTCAAAAGGCGGCACATGGCAGCACATTTGTATCGACACAATTTCAAAACCCAGCAATGCCAGCCAATCCTTAAGCCGGTTCAGGCCTATGAAATGCCCTGACCAAGGATAGCGTGCGCTCAAGACCTGAGAGGGTTTACGCTCGCACAAACGTGTTTTCAATAAGCGGCATAACCCCCACCAGCTCAACGGATTGAATCCGCTAATCAGCAAATGTCCTTCCGGCATCATCACCCGCTCCGCTTCGCGCAGTGTTTGGTGTGGCCGCTCACTAAACTCCAAGCGATGCGGCAGCAGCAGCAAATCTAAGCTCGTATCCGCAATAGGTAAAAAATCGTCATCGCACAGCAGGCTGGGTTGCTGCTTGCCATCGCAGCAGTCAGCTGATTTAAATCGATGCGTGACTCTGGAGTTGCGTAACAAATCCATATGCAGACTACCCATCTGCAGGGCGTTAAAACCGAATAAATCCACCACCGCCCGATCATATAAAACTTGCTCCTGCGCCTGTAAATAGCGGCCAGGCGTGCTTGAAAACCAAGCATGATGGTCACAGTTGATTGCGGGTTTATCTGGCCGATCGCTCATATGCAGATTTAGTGATGGATATTTTGTTTTGATGTTGGATAATAGACCATATGCAAACGCCATTACAAATTATTCCCATCCCGGCATTTCAGGACAACTATCTATGGCTGATACATAATGGCAGAAAAGCTGTTGTGGTAGACCCTGGGGACGCCAAACCAGTCTTGCATAAGCTCGTAGAACTTAATTTGCAATTGGAGGGCATACTCATCACCCATCACCATCAGGATCATATCGGTGGCGTCAAGCCTCTACTCTCAAAGTTTCCTGATGCACAGGTGTTTGCTCCAGCGCGTGAGCAATATGATTTTCCGCATGCAGCATTGAGTGAGCCTGATTGTGTACGTTGCACCGACTGGCTACCGGAAGCAAACATCATGGATTTACCGGGTCATACGCTGGGGCATATCGCCTACTTTATGCAATACGGAAATCAATCTTGGCTATTCTGCGGCGACACTTTATTTGGTGCTGGCTGCGGAAGATTATTTGAAGGTAGCCCGCAACAAATGCACCACTCATTACAGAAACTGAAAGCCTTGCCGAGCGAGACACAAGTATTCTGTGCACATGAATACACGCTTCATAACATTAATTTTGCGTTGACGCTTGAACCAGGCAACGCAGATTTGCAACAACGCAAACGGGACACACTTGCGTTGCTGGCCAAAAAGCAACCCAGTCTGCCTAGCACTATGGCTCTGGAGCTGGCCACCAACCCCTTCCTGCGCTGCGATGTGACAGAAATCCGCACCTCAACTCAAACGCAAACCGTGGATGAAGTGCACACGTTCAGTAAAATTCGAGAGCTTAGAAATCATTATTAATCATTTAATTATAGATTATATATAAAGTGAATTATAGATTTAATTTGCTTGGTTTGTGCGCTTGACTTGACGCCTTGCTATTCGTTACTATGCAAGCACTTTAATGTTTTAAACCTGCATCGATGAAGGAGCTGCGGCATGAGGAATAATTTTGTTTTCTAGTTCTAACCCCTTAAACAAAATGAATAAGCAGCACATGCGCAGCGCACATCTTCACTTTAACCTCCCCTTGTCATTATTTTTTTGCGCCTTAATTGGTAGCACATATAGTGCTGGTGTACTCGCTGAAGCTGGCACAATATCGAATGTCATGGGTGACGAAATCGTTATACACGTTGAAGAAAATACTCAACCTTTAATCAGTGAACCCAGCGCTCTTGCACCCCATGGCTTGCAGAATGAGCAAAATACAAAGGAAACCGCGCGCAAACTGAACCTGCAGAATTTGACACCAAGCTATGGCGGTTATGGTGGTATCAGTAGTCCGAATTTCACCATCCCTAATTACAATAGCGAGACTGTCTTAGCCAAACCCAAGCGCAACTTTAATCTGGAAGAAATTCTGGATGTAGCACCCAATCAAACAGCTCAATCACGCGACAATGAAGAGGTGAGCCGCAATGATTTATGGCAGCGCATCAAAAACGGTTATGCCATCCCTGATTCGAGCTCGCCACTCACCAAAACCCATGAAACCTGGTACAGCTCCAGACCGGACTATGTGAGACGCATGGTCGAGCGCAGCCAGCGCTATCTGTTCCATGTAGTCGAGGAGGTTGAAAAACGTGGCATGCCTTCTGAAATTGCGCTTTTGCCTATGATTGAAAGCGCCTACAACCCGAAAGCCTATTCAACCAGCAGGGCTTCTGGCATTTGGCAATTCATTCCATCTACCGGTAAACATTTTGGTCTGCAACAGAACTGGTGGTTTGATAACCGTCGCAACATCACGTTTGCGACCGACGCAGCACTGACTTATCTGCAAAAACTGCATGCCATGTTTGGCGCTTGGGATTTGGCATTGGCTGCTTACAACGCAGGTGAGGGAACTGTGTCTCGTGCAATCGAACGCAATCGCAAACTCGGCCTGCCCACCGACTATGAGAACCTTAACCTACCCCCAGAAACCAGGAACTATGTACCCAAGCTGCAGGCTGTCAAAAACATCATGACCAATCCTGGCAACTATGGGTTAAACATACAAACCATTGCCAATACGCCCTATTTTGCCAAAGTCACTGCTCCAGCCCAGATTGACGCGCGCCTAGCCGCCAAATTGGCAGAAATCAGTGATGAGGAATTTCTGGCGCTTAACCCAAGTTTTAATCGCCCGCTTATAAAAAGTGAAGAGAGGAATCTGGAATTACTGTTACCGATAGTCTCAGCACAGACCTTCAGAACCAATCTGGAAAGCTATAACAAACCCCTGGTGAGCTGGCAAACCTATTTTGCAAAACCTGGCGAGCGATTAGAAAAAATTGCCAAACAATTCGGCATACATGTAAGCAAGCTGCGTGACGTGAACGACCTCCCTGCCAACAAAAAGATCAAAAAGCCGGCAACCATTATTGTGCCCAATGGCAAAGTGACAGACTTTAAGCCGGACCCTCATCAAAAAAGCATCGCCATCGACACAGCTAACGCCGCTGATAGTTTTGATCCGCTGCAAAATGACGAGAAAACAAACAATACGCCAGCTGGTGTTGAAAATGAACCAAATATGGGCGCCAGCGTCACACACAAAGTTAAACAAGGCGAGAGCATTTATAGGATTGCGAAACGCTATGGCATCACCGTAAGTCAGCTTAAAAAAGACAATGGTTTAAAGTCCAACAGTTTGCTGACAGGTCAGGTGTTGACGATTAACAGCAATCAGCCAAAATAAAATGCATCTCAAAAGAAAAGAACTTACATTGTGAAGCGCGGAGACACATTGCACAGCATTGCAAAAAGATTTGATGTGGCGACTACCGACCTTAAGCGCTGGAACAACCATAAGGGCAATCACATTAAGCCAGGCAGCAAGCTCAAGATTATCGAGTCTGCCACAACATTCTAAACTTCGTATAACTTGAGCTTTACACTTTAGCGTTTAATCCACTTTATGAGCTTCAGCCTAAACTTTACCAAGATTACGTGTGTGTTACTCATGAGCAGCTTGATTGCTGCATGTGGTTCTTCTGAAAAGAACAGCACGTCCGTCATTGATCTGGACAGAGAATTTCCGAGTGAATCAGGCGGAAGCTTAATCAATGCAATGACTGGCGAACCAAGCAGCCTAATCTCCATGATTGCCGGTGAATCAGCTTCATCTGCCATCTCCTCGAACGTATTCAATACCCTACTCAGATATGACAAGAACCTTGAACTTGAGGGCGACCTAGTGGAGAGTTGGCAAATCTCGGCCGACCAAAAAACGATACGTTTTATACTAAAACCCGATTTAAAATGGGCTGATGGAAAACCGCTTAGCAGTGCCGATGTGCTGTTCACCTGGCAGTCTGTGACCGATGAAAAAACCGCCAGTCCATACGCATCAGATTTTCAACTGGTTAAAAAAGCAACGGTGCCTGATGCTCGCACATTTGAGGTGACTTACGAACAAGCTTATGCACCAGCGCTGGATAGCTGGGCTGGTTTACAAATTCTGCCTAAACATCTGCTTCAAGGACAAGACCTGCACACCACAAGCTTTGCCAGAAATCCGGTAGGAAGCCACTATTACAAACTGGATAGCTGGGCGCACGGCGAAAATCTAAAATTATCGCGCAACCCGAACTCCGTGCGCGGGCAAGCCAAGATTGATCAGCTCGTATCACGCATTATTCCCGACAATTCTGCCCAGTTTCTGGAACTGATGGCTGACAACATCGACTACATGGGTTTAGACCCGATTAAGTACTCACGTATTATTCCTGCACGCCCGGAGTTGCAGCAGAAACTTGCACTCTATAAAGAGTTGGGCAATAGCTACACCTATATGGGCTTTAACCTAAAACGTAAACCCTTTAATGACAGAAATGTGCGTCTGGCCATCAATTACGCCATCGATAAACAGGAAATTATTGATGGGGTTTACCTTGGCTTGGGAATCAATATCGCTTCACCCTATAAGCCCGGCACACGCTGGAGCAACCCTGATTTGCAACCCTATCCTTATGACCCGCAAAAGGCACGTGCCCTTCTCAAACAAGCGGGCTTTGCCGATAACGATGGTGATGGTATTTTGGAGCGTGATGGCAAGCCATTCAGTTTCGAAATTATTACCAATCAAAATAAAGAACGCGAAAAATCTGCAGTGCTGATTCAACGCAGGTTGAAAGAGGTCGGCATCGACGTCAAGATTCGCGCAATTGAATGGGCAAGCTTCATCAGTCGTTTTATTAAGACCGGCGACTTCGATGTCGTTGTGTTAGGTTGGGGTCTAGGGCTGGATCCCGACCAATACAACATCTGGCACTCAAGCCAACAGGCGCCTGGCCAATTTAATTTTATCGGCTATCATAACTCCGCTGTTGATAAACTTCTGGAACAAGGACGGTTGGAACTCAATCCGGATAAACGTCAGAAAATCTATCATGAATTTGCACGAGTACTTTTAGAGGATAGCCCTATCGTTTATTTATCCGCAGGCTATGGTCTCACTGCGATTCATAAGCGCGTTAAAGGCATAGATAACCCTGCGCCACCTGCCGGTATCGGTCACAACTCCGAAGACTGGTTCATTCCACAACCTTTGAGACGCAACGAAATCAATCAATAATCATGCTGAAATATCTAATCAAGCGCGTACTATGGATGATTCCTTTGCTGATAGGCATCAGCCTTATTTCGTTCTTTATCATGCATTTGGCTCCAGGCGACATTACTAGCAATGAATCTGCCTTTAATCCTAAAGCCAGTGAAGAATCGCGTCAGAAGTTGCGTGAAATGTACAATCTGGATAAACCCGTCATTGTGCAATATGCGCTATGGCTGCAGCGCATGACCACGTTGGATTTCGGCAAATCATTCGCCAGCCACCAAAAACCCGTATTCTGGCAAACGACTGACAAAGACGGCAACGTCACCAAAGGATTGATTCAAGAAGCCTTGCCAATTACGCTGACGATTAATCTGCTTGGCTTGGCGATTACGCTACTGCTGGCGATTCCGCTGGGCATTGTCGCTGCGCGCAAACATTTGGGATGGCAGGACAGAAGTATCACACTATTCAATTTTATTGGTTTTTCCATTCCGGGTTTCTGGCTTTCATTGTTACTAATGTACTGGCTAGGTGTAGTGAATAACTGGTTTCCAATATCCGGACTGCATAGTCTGAACTACGAAACACTTGATACATGGGGAAAAATCAAAGATACGCTAAGTCATCTGTTTTTGCCGGTTGTCATTCCATCCATCACAGGCCTTGCCGGCATCACCCTTTTCGTCAAAAACGGTATGCTGGATGTGCTGCATCAGGATTACATTACTACCGCACGCGCCAAGGGTTTGGCTGAAGGCAAAGTGATTTATAAACACGCACTGCGCAATGCCTTGCTGCCTTTGATTACGATCGTCGGCCTTTCTATCCCTGGGCTAATTGGTGGTTCAGTGATTGCTGAAACGATTTTCGCGATACCGGGAATGGGTAAGTTGTTTTATGACGCAGTGTTGATGCGCGATTTCCCGGTAGTGATGGGCATACTCACTATCGGCTCAGCACTCACTTTGATAGGTAATCTACTGGCAGATGTGATGTATGCATGGGCTGACCCACGCGTCAGACGCGGCGTGGTGAGGGGGTAATCATGCATCAGAGCCTATTTAAAAAAGCGTTATCCAACCCATTGGCCTATAGTGGCTTTGTCATCATCAGCATTATTTTCTTGCTGGCGATGCTGGCTCCGTGGATTGCGCCCTACGACCCTAATGAAATTAATGTGAAAGCGATATTGCTTGAACCATCCATCGCACATTGGATGGGCACTGACGGATTAGGACGCGATGTACTGAGCCGTATGTTATTTGGTGGCCGCGTCTCACTACTAGTAGGATTGGTCGCCGTCGGCATTTCTACCCTAATAGGTATCGTACTAGGGGCTTTGGCAGGGTTTTATCGTGGCTGGGTAGATGTGGTCATCATGCGCCTAGTTGATGTCATGCTGTCTATTCCGAGTTTCTTCCTGATTTTGGCAGTGATTGCGTTTCTAACACCATCTATCATCAACATTATGATTGTTATCGGGCTAACCTCTTGGATGGGTGTAACTCGTCTGGTGCGCGCTGAATTTTTAAGTCTATGCGATCGAGAATATGTTCTGGCTTCCCGTACGCTAGGCGCTCGAGATTTCAGACTGATTTTCAGGCATTTACTGCCCAACAGCCTGACACCGATTATTGTCAGCGCCGTACTCGGTGTGGCCGGTGCAGTGTTAATGGAATCAGGCCTGAGTTTTCTGGGCTTGGGCGTGCAGGCTCCACAGGCCTCATGGGGCAATATCCTCACTGATGGTAAAGAGTACATACAATTTGCCTGGTGGCTGTCACTGTTCCCCGGTTTAGCCATTTTAATGACCGTGTTAGGGTATAATTTACTTGGAGAAGGTTTGCGAGATGCACTCGATCCACGCAGTGGATCACATAAATAGCTGACGTCTGAATACCGCAGCAAACCAATTATAAATTTAATAAATCATTACAGGATTCATTATGGGATTTTTAGCAGGTAAAAAAGTACTCATCGCCGGTCTGCTTAGCAACCGCTCTATTGCCTATGGAATTGCAGCCGCCATGAAACGTGAAGGTGCCGAACTTGCATTCACCTATCAAATGGAAAAGCACGAAAAGCGCGTTGCTGACTTAGCGGCCGATTTTGACTCTAAAATCGTATTACCTTGTGATGTTGCCGAAGACGCGCAAATTGAAGCGCTGTTCCCTGCCCTAGCCAAACATTGGGATGGGTTAGACTGTTTAGTGCATTCTATCGCCTTTGTACCTAAAGTAGCGCTTGATGGGGACTATCTGGAAAGCATCAATCGTGAATATTTCCGTATCGCCCACGATATCAGCTCCTACAGTTTTTCAGCGATGGCGAAAGCTGCTTATCCAATGATGCAAAGCCGCAGCGGCAGCTTACTGACATTGAGCTATCTGGGGGCTGAGCGCACCATGCCAAATTACAACGTCATGGGCGTTGCTAAAGCAAGCTTGGAGGCCAACGTACGCTATCTGGCACAAAGCTTAGGCCCGCGCGGCATACGCGTTAATGCTGTATCTGCTGGCCCTATCAAAACCCTGGCGGCATCCGGCATTGCTGACTTTGACAAAATGATTGGTTTCAATGAAAAACATGCAGCGCTGCGGCGCAATGTCACCATCGAAGAGGTAGGTAATGCTGCAGCTTTCTTATGCAGTGACCTGGCCTCTGGTATCACGGGGGAAATTACCTACGTAGATGGCGGCATGAACATCACCGCCGCGGGCACGATTGAATAAACCGCTGACATCCTGCCATATCAATATATGACAGATATTAAAAACTGATCTCAATAAAAAAGGCACCAAAGGTGCCTTTTTTATTTGCCTTTTAAATGTTGGCTAAGTATTTTTGATCGGCTACTGCTCTGATTTATCCATCAACAATTTTTGATTCACTTTAATCTTCGCCTTTTCACGCAAAGATTGCTTGTAAGCAGACAAGTATTCAGCATTTAACGCAGCCGCAAGCTCGTTCTTAGCATTTTTCAAAGACTCTGCGTCATCAGCGGCACTGGAATCCACTTCAATCACCTTCACCAGCAGATAGCCTTGCTTGCTATCTGCTAGGCCTGAATAAGCTGGTAGCTTGCTAACATCTGTCTTAAATACCTGCTTCATCGCCAAGTCTGTCAAACCTTGCGCATCTTTGCGGTCTACAGTCACCTCAGGAATCCATCCCAGATTCGCGACATCTTGACCCTGCTTTAGCGCTTTCAGTGCGGACTCGCCCTTTTCAACTGCCAATTTTGCTGCCGCCTCAAGTTTAAGCAATTCTTCAATACCGACTTTCACATCATCAAACGCCTTAGGTGCAGATGGTTTATAATCCAGCACACGCGCAGCAACAAGGTTATTTGGCGAAACTTCAATCGCTTCAGTGTTGCGACGCTCTTTCAGTGATTCTTCTGAAAATACCGCGGCAACTAACTTCTCACTTTTGAAGAATTTATTAATATCTTCACGTGTAGACCAATCAGAAACCTGTACCTGCGCACCAAAAGCTTTGGCAGCAGGCTGCAAGCTATCAGACTGCTCGTAAACCATATTGCTGAAACCTTCCGCTTTTTCAACAAACAAAGCCTGCGCTTTTTGGAAAATCAATTCGCCCTTAATCTGCGGTTTCAGGCTAGCAAAATTAGCACTTTGACCGCTGATTTCAGTCAATTTAATAATATGATAGCCAAACTCGGATTCAACCAAGTTACTGATTTCATTCTCTTTCATCGAGAACGCAGCGTCCTCGAACGCTTTCACCATAGCACCACGGCCAAAGCTACCCAAGTCACCGCCTTTAGCGGCTGAGCCTGGATCTTGCGAGTTTTTAATGGCTAATTCTTCAAATGATTTAGGGTTCTTTCTCACTGCAGCCAGTAACTCTTCTGCTTTAGCTTTTGCCGCCTGCTTTTGCTCAGCAGTAGCGTTGGCACCAAAACCAATCAAAATATGACTGGCACGACGCTGCTCATTACCTTGAAATTTGGCTGCGTTTTCGTCATAAAACTTTTTAACTTCTTCATCGCTAACCTGAACACTAGGTACCAAAGCACTTGCCGACATCAACATGAATTCAATTTTCACTTGTTCAGGCGTACGCAACTTGTCTTTATGTTTTTCGTAATAAGCCTTTACTTCAGCAGGATCAATTTTCACCTGATCAACAAAGTCTTTAGTTTTGATTTCCGCAACAGAAACCACACGTTTCTGATTCAGCAGTTTCACGGTGTCGGAAGCGCGCGCGTTAGATATGAAACCTAACTTTGCAATACCATCTTGAGCTTGCTGGCTCAATAAGTCAGCACGAATAGAAGCTTCAAATTTTTTCGGCGTAATTCTGTTTTCCTGCAGCAGTTGGTCATACAACTCTTGAGAGAACTTGCCGTCTTTTTGAAAAGTAGGCATACCGGTAATGTACGTTGCTAACTGTGCATCACTGATTGCATAGTGTGCATTTTTAATTTCTTTATCCAGCAACTGCTGATTAATCAGTTGATTTAGCACCATAATTTTGACTTCTGGTCTGTCAAGTTCAGCTTGATCTACTTTGCCTTCTGACTGAAGGCGATTACGTAAATTCTGTAATGCGTTGGAATATTCCTGCAAAGAAATTTCACTGCTGTCTACCTTCGCTACGGCAACATTATTTCCGGCCTGACTTAAATAAGAATCGATACCAAACAGGGCAAAAGGAATAGTAATCAAGGCCAGCAAAGCTTTTCCAACCCAACCTTGTGCAACAGAACGGATACTATCTAACATAAAATTCTCTTTTTAAATGATGACTGACTAAGCAATATGAAATCAAAATGTTAACCAACTTCAAGCGCGTTAATATATCACAATTACCCCTCGAAATGCCTTCAAAACAACATTAAGACAGGCAATTAATAGATACAGTTCTGGAAATTAAACGTTGAAAGATGTGAAGCAGAAAATAAAAAAGCGAGTTTTTAAACTCGCTTTTTTGTGTGGCGGAGTGGACGGGACTCGAACCCGCGACCCCCGGCGTGACAGGCCGGTATTCTAACCAACTGAACTACCACTCCTAAAACTTTGTATTTTTATCGCCTGATATGCTTTACAAAATAAAGAGTGCTGAAACTGCCAGCACTCTGAATTTAAAATTTAGAAGCAAATCTACTAATCTTTGTTGGCTTTTTGGTGGGTGCTAACGGGGTCGAACCGCTGACATTCGCCTTGTAAGGGCGACGCTCTACCAACTGAGCTAAGCACCCTGCCTAACCAACGAAGGCGCTAGTTTACAGCATCTTTAAGTGCTTTACCAGCCCTAAATTTAGGAGAGTTTGCAGCTTTAATTTTGATAGTTGCACCAGTACGAGGGTTACGACCATTACGCGCCTCGCGTTTACCTACGTAAAATGTACCAAAACCAATAAGCGTTACTAAATCACCTTTTTTTAATGCTTTTGTTACAGCAGCTGTAGTTGCGTCTAATGCACGACCAGCAGCAGCTTTAGAAATACCTGCAGCGCTTGCAACTTGATCAATTAATTCTGATTTATTCACGTGTAATCCCCTCTCAAGGTTTGTTAAATAAAAACATCGGTAATTTCTATGGAGTCGTAGCCCCGTAGCGCCTTTATATCAAGCCTATAAAGGCTGTGTCAAGCACTTATCAGCAGTTACAAGCACATATTTTTCTAATGTTTTATTGCATCAGTAGTTGCCGCTGACGATTCTTTAGAATTATCAGCAAGTTGAACCTCTTTTGCAGGATTTTCATGAACATCAGCGTCAGAGGCTAATGGCACTGGCGTTGAAGCCAAAGCCAACTTCAACACATCATCAATCCATTGCACCGGATGAATATCCAGATGATTTTTGATGTTTTCAGGCACGTCGGTCAGGTCTTTCACATTCTGCTGCGGTATAAGCACAGTCTTGATACCACCCCTATGTGCAGCCAGCAGCTTCTCTTTCAAGCCACCGATAGGCAGCACTTCGCCACGCAAGGTAATTTCACCGGTCATCGCCACATTAGCGCGCACCGGAATGTTAGTCAAAATCGAAACTAACGCTGTGGTAATGGCAATCCCTGCACTTGGGCCATCTTTTGGTGTCGCTCCTTCAGGGAAGTGGATGTGAATATCGTTTTCTTCATAAAAGTTGCTGGCAATACCTAAACGCTGCGCACGGCTTCTCACCACGCTCATGGCTGCCTGAGTTGACTCTTTCATGACATCGCCCAACTTGCCGGTCGTCGTCGTTTTACCTTTGCCCGGCAACAAAACAGCCTCTATCGTTAACAATTCCCCGCCAACCGATGTCCAAGCTAAGCCTGTTACCTGTCCCACTTGATTCTCTTTGGCGGCTATGCCATAGTCATAACGCTGAACACCCAGATATTTATCCAAATTTTTCGGCGTTACATTGATTTTTTTCACAGGTTTTTCATCATCTGCAGTTCTAGCTGATTTCTTAGCTTTTGACATCAGCAGTTCTTTAACAACCTTGCGGCACACTTTCGCCACTTCCTGCTCCAGACGACGAACTCCGGCTTCTCGCGTGTAATAACGCACGATATCACGCACTGCCGCTTCTGAAACCTGCAGCTCAGTCTCTTTCAAACCGTGAGATTTAAGCTGTTTTGGCAGTAAATAGCGCATCGCGATATTTACTTTTTCATCCTCGGTGTAGCCGGAAAGATTAATGATTTCCATACGATCTAGCAGCGGCGCCGGAATATTCATGGAGTTAGCAGTAGCCACAAACATTACGTCAGATAAGTCGTACTCAACTTCAACATAATGGTCTACAAATGTATGATTCTGTTCCGGGTCAAGCACCTCCAACAGTGCAGAAGATGGGTCACCGCGAAAATCCTGTCCAAGCTTATCCACTTCATCTAATAAGAATAATGGGTTTTTCACAGCTACTTTTGTCATGCTCTGCAAAATTTTGCCAGGCATGGAACCAATATAAGTGCGTCTATGACCTCGAATCTCAGATTCATCACGCACACCCCCCAAGGCCATACGCACAAATTTACGATTGACCGCCTTAGCAATACTCTGACCCAATGAGGTTTTACCAACGCCAGGAGGTCCAACCAAACAAAGAATAGGCGCTTTAATTTTATCGACACGCTGCTGCACAGCCAGATATTCGACGATGCGCTCCTTGACTCTTTCCAAGCCGTAATGATCATGATCCAGCACAGCCTCTGCTGCCAGCAGATTTTTGCTGATTCTAGTTTTTTTCTGCCAAGGTAGACTGATGACTGTATCAATATAATTGCGCACCACTGAAGCCTCAGCAGACATCGGTGACATCATTTTGAGCTTTTTAAGCTCGCTATTCACTTTCGCAAGCGCCTCTTTAGGCACTTTTGCTGCCTGAATACGCTTCTCAAGCTCATCTATTTCAGCGTTTTCGTCATGCTCACCGAGCTCCTTCTGGATGGCTTTTACCTGCTCATTCAAATAGTACTCGCGCTGCGTTTTTTCCATCTGGCGCTTGACGCGACCACGAATGCGTTTTTCTACCTGAAGAATATCAATCTCGCCTTCCATCAAACGCAGCAAATGCTCTAAGCGCTCAGCAACATCAAACATTTCCAGCACTTTCTGCTTCTCTTCCAGCTTCAATGTAAGATGTGCAGCAATGGTGTCCGCAAGACGACCTGCCTCGTCAATACTCGCAAGTGAAGTGAGGATTTCCGGTGGGATTTTTTTATTGAGCTTCACATACTGGTCAAACTGAGCAAACACTGTACGCATCAGTGCTTGAATTTCAACATCAGATTCAGCATCTGTCACCAACTCCGGCACAGCAGCGAAGCATTCTTCAGTTTCTATAAAACCACTGATTTTTGCACGCTGCAAACCTTCAACAAGCACTTTAACCGTGCCGTCAGGTAATTTAAGCATCTGCAACACAGTTGCTACCGTCCCCACCTCATGCAAATCAGAAGCATCTGGGTCATCTTTGCTAGCGGACTTTTGAGCCACCAGCAGAATTTGCTTATTGCCTTCAGAAGCAAGTTCCAGAGCCTTCACAGACTTTGCTCGCCCTACAAAAAGCGGTATAACCAAATGCGGATAGACCACAACATCACGTAATGGCAATAATGGCAATAAGCCGCTGTCTGGTTGAAAATGAGGTAATGATTGTGCCATGTGTAGACTTCCAAATATAAGCTAGAGATTTAGCGAAAAAACACGCCTTATATGTTGATGGGGACAGTTCTCAACAGTTCAAGTATTAGATGATATTTAAGCACCAATTGGGTGACTTAAAAATAGGTTGATACAATAAAATTTATCAGAATTAATAATTACGCTTATTTTGCGCATATTGATAAAGATTTAGCGCATAAAAAATCTCGGTCATGCATGCTTAAAAGCATCACGCACCGAGATAAAAATGAATAATAAATATTAACCGGCTGCTTCTTCAGCGGCTTTATCTTCAAAAATCAAAATTGGTGGAGTGTCACCGCGGATGACACCTTCATCGATGACCACTTTACTTAAATTCTTTATGGAAGGCAGCTCATACATAATTTCTAGCAAGGCATGTTCCATGATAGAACGCAGGCCACGCGCACCAGTTTTACGCTCCAGCGCTTTCTTGGCAATCAGCAATAATGCAGGCTCTCTGAATTCCAGATCAACGCCTTCCATCTTGAACAGCTTGATGTACTGTTTAGTCAATGCGTTTTTAGGTTCGGTCAATATAGTGATCAATGCTGCTTCATCCAAAGATTCCAGTGTGGCAACCACAGGCAGACGACCAATAAACTCTGGAATGAGACCAAATTTGATTAAATCTTCAGGTTCCACATCTTTTAACACTGCACCCACTTCGCGAGCATCTACTTTACTTTTTACTTCCGCACCAAAACCAATGCCGCCTTTTTCGGAACGCAGACGTATCACTTTTTCTAGGCCATCAAATGCACCACCGCAGATGAACAGGATGTTAGTAGTGTCTAGCTGAACAAACTCCTGATTAGGGTGTTTACGTCCGCCTTGGGGAGGTATTGAAGCTACGGTACCCTCAATCAGCTTCAGCAAGGCTTGCTGCACGCCTTCACCTGAAACATCACGCGTAATGGATGGGTTATCAGACTTGCGTGAAATCTTGTCAACCTCATCAATGTAAACGATGCCACGCTGTGCTTTTTCGATGTCGTAATCACATTTTTGCAGAAGTTTCTGCATAATATTTTCGACATCTTCGCCCACGTAACCAGCTTCAGTCAGCGTGGTAGCATCTGCCATTACAAAAGGCACATCCAACAATCTGGCGAGGGTTTGGGCCAGCAATGTTTTGCCTGAACCGGTCGGCCCAATCAGCAAAATATTGCTTTTTGCAATTTCCACTTCATCTTTTTGGCCGCCGTTGGATAAATTATTATGACCTAGGCGCTTGTAGTGGTTATAGACTGCAACCGCCAAGTTTTTCTTGGCCTGCGTCTGTCCAATCACATACTGATCAAGAATCTTGCAAATTTCCTGCGGCGTAGGCAAGCTGGCATCGGCTGGTTTCAGACCATCTGCGTTCTGTACTTCTTCCTTGATAATGTCATTGCATAAATCCACACATTCGTTGCAAATAAAAACAGATGGGCCTGCAATCAGTTTTTTTACTTCATGCTGGCTTTTGCCACAGAATGAACAATATAGAAGCTTATCGTCGTCGGCTTTGGTTGCCATGGATTAAATCCTAGTCAATATTGATTGGGGAGAATCGAGCCTGTAAAAGCAGGTGAAATAGATACAATTACTATACTCGTCATAACATGAGTATTGCAACCCATGACAAACAGGAATTAGGCTGCCTCAGTGCGGCTGCCCAACACCTTGTCGATCATGCCGTACTCAACAGATTGTTCAGCACTCATGAAATTATCACGCTCGGTGTCACGGTCAATTTCAGCAGCGGTTCTGCCCGTATGATGGGCAAGAATATCATTGAGTTTTCCACGCAGATAAAGAATTTCTTTTGCATGAATTTCAATATCAGATGACTGACCTTGGAAGCCGCCGGAAGGCTGGTGAATCATGATACGAGAATTGGGCAGACTATAGCGTTTGCCTTTGGCTCCTGCAGCCAACAAGAACGCACCCATACTGGCGGCTTGGCCAATACATAAAGTGCTGACATCCGGTTTAATAAACTGCATGGTATCGTAAATTGACATGCCGGCAGTCACTGAACCACCCGGTGAGTTAATGTAAAGCGAGATGTCTTTGTCAGGATTTTCTGCTTCAAGAAATAACAGCTGAGCCACCACAAGATTGGCAGACATATCGTTGACTGGGCCTACCAAGAAAACGACTCGCTCCTTGAGCAGACGTGAATAAATATCAAATGAACGCTCACCGCGACCACTCTGCTCAATGACCATAGGGATATATCCCAAACCGCTTGGCGTCATATCAAAACCCGCTTGTGGTTGCAGCTTATTGTTCATTAGGCAGTTCCCATTAAATCATCAAATTTTACTTTTTTGTCAGTTACTTTAGCTTTGGAGAGAACCCAGCTTACTGCGTTCTCTTCTGTAGCCAAGGCTGCAGGTTCGTCCAAACGTTTTGAATCTGCGTAGTACCAGGCCACAACATCAGCAGGACGCTCGAAACTCTGCGAGAACACATCGACCATTGCACGCACTTGGTCAGCATTTGCGTGCAAGCCGTTGGTATTAATCAACTCACCAAGAATCAGACGCAGTTTACTGCTACGCTTTGCTTGATCTTCAAACATTGCTGGTTCTAATTTGATGTTTGCCAAATCAGCACCACGCTGCTTGAGATTTTGTTCTGTAGTCTGCATCATGCGATTGATTTCAACCTCTAAAATCGCACGTGGAATATCAAATTCAGCATTATCAACTAGCACCTGGAACACTTGCTCTTTAAGCTTAGCGCTAACGCGTTTTGCAACTTCCTGTTTCAGACTTTCAGTCACTTCTGCCTTCATTTTTTCAACATCGCCGTCCTCGATACCCAGACTTTTTGCAAAGTCCGCATCAATTTCAGGATATTTAGGCGCTGACACGCTGTTGAATGTCACTTCGTAACCAATTGTTTTACCAGCTGTTTGCGCTGATTCAAAATCTTCAGGATACGTAATATCGAATTTCTTGGTTGCGCCGGTTTTTCCACCGATTAACTCATCATCAAATGTAGCAACACGGCCACCTTCTCCAATTACCAAATCAATACCAGCATCACCGGTAGATTCAACTTCCTGACCATCCATAAACGCTTTTAGGCTGACATTGACTCGATCACCTTTTTTTGCAGCGCGCTTCACGGGTTCATAGCTGACACGCTGTTTCACCAGCACATCAAGAGTTTTTTTCACATCTGCGTCAGAAATTTCAGTCACAGGGCGCTCGATTTTAGCTTTTGACAGATCGCCGATTTTAATTTCAGGAAACACTTCAAATGTCGCTGTATATTCCAGAGTCTCTGAGGCGGCATCGAATGGTTTATGTTCGATATTAGGGAAACCGGCAACACGCAATTTACTTTCTTCAACTGCGTCACCAAAACTTTTTTCAACAGCACTTGAATAAACTTCGTCACGCACCTGATTGCCATAATGCTGATTCACCAAGCCTATAGGTGCTTTGCCGGGTCTAAATCCAGCAAATTTTGCTGTACGTGAAATCTGGTTGAGTCGTTGTTTAATTTGCGCCTCAAGCGGTTGCAACGGAACGCTGATAGTCATTCTACGTTCAAGGGTGCCGAGGGTTTCAACATTCAAAGCCATGCTGTATTTCCTAAAGTTAACTGCAGTTTATTCGCCAAAAAGCTGGGCTTCTGCAAATTCTAAAAAAGTTTGTGGTGCGAAAGGAGAGACTCGAACTCTCACGCCTCGCGGCGCTGGAACCTAAATCCAGTGCGTCTACCAATTCCGCCACTTTCGCAAGGTAATGTACGACAGGCATACTGCCATGTCGTTCAGTCAATTCGCTATTGTATCTCAAGTTTCAATATTCGGAAAAGAACAAAAACAAATTTGCTTTTAATATTTAAGCTTGCAAATGTACATTCTGCAGCTAGCATTGCAATTAACGAATGTGCGAGAATGTCACATGATGAACTTAAAACAAGCGATTAAAAATGCCAAACACCATTAATCAAAATGAAATTAATATGCTGTGCACTGAGATGGAACTGCTCATGCGCGAGAGACAAGCCTTATTAAAAATCGCTGGTATAGCCGCAGGTCTGATAGCGGAAATGGATAGTCATGATTTACCGATTGCTACGGTTGAGGCTGCCGATTTATTGGCAACTTCAATTAACCAGCTGAGTGAAGAAACACTGCAGGATGCACTCAGTGCGGTAAATGCCGAAATTATTGATTAGTAGAGAACGGTCAAGATCACTTTCCACCTCGACACCAAAAAAATGTTCCTGATTAATTTTTCACGCATCAGCAAAACAGCGATACATACAACATGCACAATCTCCCTGTTGGGTGGTCTCAGCATTGCTTTAAGCGGTTGCGGCTTTCAGGAGTATATCGCCAAGCCGCTTAACAGCGCAGAAATTGCTGAAAAATTTGCCCGTCGCCAAGTTGATAATCAACAATTTCATGAATTTCTGATTGCCAATGGCTACCAAGCTGATGAGCTACCGATTCAACGATGGGGTGCTGATGAACTGATTTATTGCGCCCTATTCTTCAACCCCACTCTGGACGTTGCCCGCGCCCAATGGCGCAGTGCAGAAGCAGCAAAAATGACGGCCGCCCTAAGACCATTGCCTAATCTAAAAGGCAGCTATGGTGACAGTAATAATGCGAATGATGAATTAAAGCCTTACACTTACACGCTAAGCATTGATCTCCCTGTTGAAACCGCCAACAAACGTACTATCCGCATTGAAAGTGCCGCACATTTATCCGAAGCGGCCAAATTGAGAATTGCACAAAGCGCATGGCAGCTACGCTCGGAGGTCACCAAAACCTTATTTGAATATCAATACAACCAGCAGCTGCTTAATCTGTTAAATAAAGAGCAAGAATATCGCCAGCAGATTGTGGCCATATTTCAAAAACGCATTAGCGTGGGCGAATCAGCCAGCACTGAACTAAGCCGCGCCAACCTGCTACTGCAGGAAGTCACCACACAACTGAATGAAAAACAACGCTATCAACTGGTACTGCAGTCCAGATTAGCCAGCAGCCTGGGGTTGCCACTTGAGCGCATTACGCAGATGCCTTTCGCACAAGCCACCGATGCAAAAGCACTGGCTTTGGATTTAAGCGCCGACTTGCAGACACAAGCCCTGCTAAACCGTCTTGATATACGGATTGCGCTCGAGCGCTATGCCGCTGCAGAAGCTAGAGTAAAAATGGAAATCGCCAAACAGTATCCGGATTTAGTGTTCCAGCCTAATCACACCTATGAGTTTGGTAATAAAATCTGGGGCTTAAGTTTGTCCAGCCTAATGACCTTCCTCAACAAAAATAAAATGCCGATTGCTGAGGCCAAACAGCTGCGTGAAGTTGAAGCTGCCCAATTTGAGGCTTTGCAAAACACCGTCATCGCAGACGTCGCCACGGCACGCGCTAAATTTGAACAATCGAGACAAATGCTCGACAACCAAGAAAAGCTAGTTAAGCAGCAGCAAGAGAACACTGACCGCATTGAGCGTAAATTCAAAGCCGGCGAGGCAGATCGGCTTGAGTTAACTTACGCAAAGCTGGAAAGTTTGGTCGCGCAAAAAAATTACAGTCTGGCTAACTACATGCAGCTCATGAGTATTCAAGATTTGGAAAATATGACACAAGCACCGATCATGGCTACCCGCTTAAAAGCTGAAAAACTGGAACAGCTGACACTGGATAACACTGGGAAATAACATCAATGAATCGTAAATTAGTGACTATTATCGGCATTCAAGCCTTTTTAATCGTGATTCTATTCTGGGTCATGGTGTTTTACGGCAAGGATGAATTTGAAGCATTAACCGAACAGACTGAAGAAGAAATCGAGACTCCAAATCGTGTCGCCAACCAAGAAGGCACCACCATCATCACGATCAGCCCGGCAACACAAAAACAAAGTGAGATTACTACCAGCACGCTAAAATCTGCAAAACATCAAGCCAACATTAATAGTTATGGCAGCGTGGTGAGTATCGACACACTCATCGACCTGCGCACACGCTACCTGGCTGCCAAAGCTGAAATAGAGGTGCTACGTGCGGCATTCAGCTACAGCAAAAATGAATTAAATCGACTGCAGATTCTAAATCAAGACGATAAAAACGTTTCTGATAAGGCAGTCGCTACAGTGCGCTCTATTAACAAATCTGAAGAAGCAAAAATCGCAGCCGCTGAATCGAATGCCAGAAACATTTCTGATAGCATGCGCCAGCTTTGGGGTGAAACCCTAACCCAGCATGCTACCAATCCCAACAAGAGTGAATTGCTGCAAAACCTGATTAACACGCAGGAAGTGCTGATACAAATCACGCTGCCATTTGATGCACCAGAACCCAAGGATGGAAGTAGTATCATGGTCACCCCAACCGCATCACCAAGTCAGCCGATACGTGCGCAGTTTATTTCCAGAGCACCGGTCAGCAATACAACTTTGCTAGGTAAAACCTATTACTATCGGGCAAAAACCAAAGAGCTTCGTGCCGGAATGCAGGTGAGCGCTGTGACGGCAACCAGAAGCAAAGCCAGTGATGGCGTTATTGTCCCTAATAATGCCATCGTTTGGTATGCAGGCAAATCCTGGGTATACAAAAAGACTGCCGCAGATAAGTTCAGCCGCATTTCAGTAGCCACCGATGCCGAAATCGACAATGGCTGGTTTTATCAAGGAAAGCTGAATGCCGGAGATGAAGTGGTGACCAGTGGTGCACAACTCCTGCTATCTGAAGAATTCAAGTATCAGATTACTAACGAAAATGATGACTAGTCAGCTATGGAATTCATTTACACATTAGGCTGTAATGCATCATGATGTCTGCACTGGTACGTTTCTCCATCCGCTTTAGCGGCGTCATTATTGGCCTAGCCACCTTAGTTGTGCTGTATGGCTTCTATAGCCTGAATCGCAGCAATCTGGATGTTTTTCCGGAGTTTGCTCCAAAGCAGATTGTGATTCAAACCGAATCGCCGGGCTTATCTGCCGAACTGGTTGAAAGTCTGGTAACTCAGCGTATTGAAACCAGCATTACCGGCACTGTCGGCATTGCCAGTATGCGTTCACAATCTATTCCCGGTCTGTCTATCGTCACTGTCATTTTTGATGAAAAAACTGATGTTTACCGTAACCGTCAGGTGATTGCAGAGCGCTTATCCACCCTGCAAAACAAGCTACCAGCAGGCATCATACCCAACATTACCCCGCTCACTTCATCAGCCAGTACAGTGCTCGGCCTTGGCGTCACCTCAAAAACGCGCAGCTTATCCGAACTGCGCACTGTGGTTGATTGGACTATTGTGCCGCATTTAATGGCAATTCCTGGTGTTGCCGACGTCAATGTGTTTGGCGGAAAAGTGCGGCAATTTCAAGTGCAGCCATCGCCCGAAAAGCTCATTAAATACGGGATTTCACTGTTACAGGTTGAGCAGGCGCTCAGACAGTCTACCGGGGTTCGTGGCAGCGGTTATATTGAAAATAAGAATCAACGTATTGTCATTAATTCTGAGGGTCAAGCACTCACACCCGAAAAATTGGGTATGGCAGTATTGCTCCATAAAAATGGGCAAACTGTACGCCTCAGAGATGTTGCCACTATCGTAGACGGTGCAGCGCCTTCCATCAGCGCTGCAGCGATCAATGAAGAAACCGGTGTATATCTATCCGTGCAAGGCCAGCTAGGCGCCAATACACACGGAGTCACTCTGGCAATCGAGAAAGCACTACACGAGCTAAAACCCACACTAGTGGCCGAAAATATTACATTACACGAGGGTTTGTTCAGACCGGCCAATTTCATCGAGGTTGCGATACAAGGCGTACGCACCGACATTTTGGTAGGCTCCGTTCTGGTCATTACCGTGCTGTTTTTGTTTTTGTTTAATGTGCGTACTGCATTTATTTCCGCCACTGCTATTCCGCTGTCGCTACTGACTGCGATCGTTGTGATGAGCTATTACAACATTGGGCTGAACATTATGGTATTAGGTGGTTTGGCCATTGCATTAGGCGAAGTGGTTGATGATGCAATTATCGATACTGAAAATATCTTTAGACGGTTGCGTGAAAACCGCATGCTCGCACAACCTCTACCCACTTACAAAGTGGTATTTAATGCCTCGATGGAAGTTCGCAGCTCCGTGGTGTACGCAACGATTATCGTTGCTTTGGTATTTTTGCCTTTGCTGACACTGGGAGGTGTTGCCGGAAAACTGTTTGCACCATTAGGATTCGCCTACATTGCCGCAATCATGGCATCTTTGGTTGTCGCATTGACGCTCACACCTGCGCTTTGCTATCTGCTGCTAGGCAACGCTAAATTGGAGTCTGAAGACCCGCCAATGATACGCATCATCAAAAAGTGGTATGTAAAACTGCTGCTTCGTATTGAAACCCATTACAAATATATTCTCGCTGCCAGCTTTATGCTAATTGCGCTGGGCTTGGGTACACTGCCACTATTCAAAAGCCAGTTCATTCCTGCCTTGCATGAAGGTCATTACATCATGCACATGACAGCAGTGCCCGGCACATCAGAACAAGAATCTCTGCGCATTGGCAAGCGCGTCTCTGCCGCGATTCGCAGCATTGATGGTGTTGAGTCAGTCACGCAATGGGTAGGCCGCGCCCCAAATGGAGCAGATACTTTCGGCACACATTACAGTGAATTTGAAATTGAAATCGGTGCAGTTTCCGGACCGGAACAGCGGCGTATCTTACGTGAAATCCGTGAAAAACTCTCAGAAGAACCTGAAGATGTTGATGGTGACGGTGAGGCGGAAGCTGGTTTTGTCGGTGTCAATTTCGCTATCAACACATTCTTAACTGAGCGTATCGAAGAAACCATTTCCGGCTACGCAGCCTCAACGGTCATTAATATTTATGGTCAAAATCTGGATGCATTAGACCGCGATGCCAACGCAATTGCAGGTATTGTTGGCAGCATTAAAGGTGCCAGAGATGTGCTGGTGCAGTCTCCGCCTGGCACGCCGCAGGTAATCGTGAGACTTCGTCAGGACAAAATGGCAAAACTGGGTTTACACCCTACTGATGTGCTCGATACCGTGCGTGCGGCTTATGAGGGCGTACCCGTAACACAAATCTTCATGGGTAACCGTTCAGTAGGCGCAAGTGTACTGCTAGATGATGAAGCTCGGGATGATGTGCAGGAGATGGGCGACCTGCCGTTGTTTAATGCTGAAAATAAAATGATACGGCTGCGTGAAGTTGCCGATATCGTACAAGAAAATGGTCGCTCAAAAATTCTGCATGCCGGTGCAAAACGTATTCAGACCGTTACTGCCAACGTAGTCGATCGTGACATTTCATCATTCAATGCAGAACTCAAGGAAAAACTTAAAACAGAATTAGAACTTTCACCCGGCGCTTATCTCGAATTCACCGGCGCAGCTGAAGCAAATGCAAAATCCAGAGAATCACTGATATTGCAATCGCTTATCGCCGGCGTCACCGTGTTTCTGATGCTCTATATTGCCTTTGGGCGCTTACGTAACCTGCTGCTCACTTTCGCCAACCTGCCGTTTGCCCTGATTGGCGGTGTTCTGGCCGTGATGTTTACTGGGGGCTGGATCTCACTCGGTTCACTGGTGGGCTTTGTAACACTATTCGGAATTACCCTTCGCAACTCAATTATGATGATTTCACACTATCAGCATTTAATTGATGAAGAAAATTGCTTATGGGGATTAGAAACCTGTATACGCGGCGCATCTGAACGCTTACCGTCGATTCTGATGACTGCGCTGGTCACGGCACTTGGTCTACTGCCACTTGCAGTAGCCAGCGGTCAGCCTGGACGCGAAATAGAAGGCCCAATGGCCACTATTATTGTAGGGGGCTTGGTGACTTCAACCATACTCAACCTGCTGATATTGCCGACCATCATGCTGCATTTTGGTCGTTTCGAAAAACGTATATTCACCAAGGACTGACGCTAGGCGTCGTATTTCAGATATTTGAATCTGGCATCTTCATTGGGCGTTCCGCTCAGGGCACCGCCCTCTTTACCTGGTTGCCAGCTAATTACAGATTCGATTTTAGCCGCCAGCTCAAAATCCTTGTCCGTGATGCCTTTAGCATCGTGCGTGCATAACTTCACAATCACAAACGCATAAGAAACCGTCAAATCCGGGTGATGCCATGCCGCTTCTGCCAAATGTCCCACAGTATTGACGACCATCAAGCTTGCTTTCCAGCCGCTGGTTTTGAATTTACGCCGAATCCAGCCGTTTTCCAGATACCAGTGCGGAAGTTCAGCCGCTAATTTTTTCTCTACCTCTACATCACTGTATGTTCGCTGGGTCATCATCACACCTCCTTTATGCAATGATCTGATGTGCATGTTTTTGTAAATGTGCTTCATCTAATCCTGATGAAAAAACCGCGTGCTGTCGCTTATTCAGCAGCCAACACTTAAAGTTACAATTAGCCGCGAATTCCGCAAAAGCTTGATCAAGCACTTGTGCTTCAACAAACGTTTCAATATTCGGCTTGTTTTGATAAACGGAAAGATCTGCGGATTTCACTATGACCAAATGCTCTGCATTAATCTTTTTGGCAATCCAGGCGCTTAAGCTGTCTGAGGTGACCTGCCAGTTTTGGGTGATGTGTTCATCTGCCAACACCATATGACTTGGCAACCAGACAATAGCCCTGTGCTGCCAGCCACGCTCGGCAATCTCAAGTTCACTGCTAGCGGTAACCAAATGTGAGTTGATCCCAGCCAATAGGAGTCCGTATTGATCCATTGCCAGCAGTGCAAGCTGGTGTGCGGTAGCGTCACTCACCTGCGTATACTGCTGCGCAGTTCTGACCGCATCGGCAAACACGCTGCCTCCAGGTACAATCAACAGCTGACCATCACTGATTTTAACCAGCGTATGCAGCCAGTTTTTTAATTCTGGAGATTTAATTAAACTGCCGCCTAATTTAACCACCCACATGGTTAAGCCCTATTTCCAGCTTCCTGAAAATACTGCATGACTTTTAACATGCCAGAAGCTTTATCAAGAGTTTCAGTATATTCCTTCTGCAAATCAGAATCTGCCACAATGCCGCCACCTGCATAAAAACTAATTTCCCCTACAGCCGTTTCACCCGCAGGGTGACGCGGTGTGTAGACAGCAGTGCGAATCGCAATATTCGTATCCATATTGCCATCAAAACCAATGTAGCCTATTGCTCCGCAGTATACACCTCGTCTGTGCGGCTCCAGTTCTTCAATAATCTGCATTGAACGCAGTTTGGGAGCACCTGTAATTGAACCGCCTGGGAAACAGCCACGCAACAAATCAAGTGCGGTTTTACCTTGCTGCAGGCGTCCGGTAACGATGCTTACCAAATGATGCACATTGGCAAAACTTTGCAGCTGAAACAACTGGTCAGTACGCACAGAACCGGTTTCACAGCTCTTGCCAATGTCGTTGCGCAGCAAATCGACAATCATTAGATTTTCAGCACGGTCTTTTAAACTCGTCTGTAAATCGTGTGCATACTGCGCGTCCTGCTCTGCGTCTTCCGAACGTGGCCGCGTGCCCTTAATTGGGCGAGTTTCAACCACGGCATCTTTAACCTGCAAAAAACGCTCTGGTGAGCCGGAAATCACTTGCATATCTGCAAAGTTCATAAAAGCCATAAAAGGTGCCGGGCTAACTTCACGCAGCTTCAAATAAGCTTGCCAGCCATCGCCAGAGGCCTGCGCTGAAAAGCGTTGCGCAAGATTGACCTGATAACAGTCACCATCTTGAATGTAATGCTGAATTTTATGAAAGGCGGCTGCATAGGCTGCATCATCCATGTTAGAAATAACGGCAGAATGCAGCTTAAATTTTTGTGGCTCAACCACACAAGCCACAGCACTGGCTGCCTCAAAATCAGCGCATAAATCAGTCCAGCGCGCACGCGTTTTTGCATCAAAACCATGCGAAACCAGGCAAGCAGTCTTATTGCGATGATCAACCAATACTGCCCAATCATAGATGCCAACTTTCATAGGCGCAATCGCATCTTGATTGCTGGCGACACTTTCTAATCGCTCCAGTCTTCTTGCTAAATCATAGCCAAAATAACCAACTGCACCACCAGTAAAAGGCAGGTCTGACTTTTCTATTCTGAATGGCTGCAAAGCCTGATTAATCAATGCAAATGGGTCATCTTTTGAGGTGTAGCTGTGCTCACGCTCCTGTATCGTGGTGTGCCGCTCATCGCTGGTAAAGGTGATAAAAGGATCGGCCACCAGTATGTCATATCGACCATATTGGCTGCTAGGCAATCCACTTGCCGTATTCAGATGCTGCCCGCTATCCAGAAACATGGCCCATGGCTCATGCGCGATACACGCAAATAAACGCGCGCTGTCATGATGGTAAGGCAAAGGATGAAGTAACAAGCTCATAAAAAACTCTTAATCTGCAACAGCCATCACAGCAACATCATCCACCCCGGAAAGTCCTAAAAAACCAACCGCATAAGCCGGAAAACATACAGCTGCCATTTTTTTTATATCCGGTTTATCGGCAATAATGAAATGCTGGACATCCTGATAAGGACAACCCAGTTGGTACGCAATTTCCTTTACCAGAAAACTACCTGCTCCCGCCCCAATAATGGGCCATTCAGCTGAGCTCTGCTGCCGAGATAGTTGGTTTTGCACGGCAGTCTTAATCTGATTAATCTGATGCTGTTTAAACTCCAGCGCCAGCTCAATCCAGTCCGACAGCTTAGCGTCATTCACATCATATCCCACCATCCGTGCTAAGCGCCTCGCGCAGCTGAACATCGTTTTATCAGCACCATCCGCCGTAGATGCAACATTATCCTCTGATTGCAAATCTCCTGATAAGGTGTAAATATCGGCAGTCGTCGCAAAATATTCAGCCGCAACATTCGAACGCTGATTACGTACTTTCACTTTTTGCGCGACCGCCATCAGCGGTGTGCGTACAACACCAGTGTACACCAACTCATCGCATTGCATCCTAGCGGCATCGCTAAACGCCTGCACATGAGGTTGGGCATGATGAATTAGCACAAGATCCGTGGTTGTACTGCCGATATCCACAAATAAGCCATCACTCACATGCAGTGCGGTAAATTCGGCACTGGCCAGCCAATTCATCGAAGCAACATCCGACCAAGCTTTAATTGCAGTATTTGCGTCAGTCAAACCTCGCTTACCGGCGTAATAACTTACCTTGCCTGGTAATGATTTAGACAAGAGCAACACAATCTGTTCAACTCCCTGCTGACGATTGTCAAAAATATCCGCCAGCTCTGCGGTCATCGTTACAACATGCAAATCTGTATGCCAGACAGACAGTACGGTTTGCACCGCCGCCTCAAGATACGAGAGTCCCTGCCAAAGTGGACAATAAATCTGCTGTGCAGCCTGCACTTTGCGCGTTTCATCCAATAACACTGCCTTAAGATGTGCCCCGCCGATATCCCAGCCAATGCAGGTTTTCATAGTGTGATTTCCACCTGATGCTGCGCCAAACCCTGATTGGAGAATGCAGGCATGGAAAATTGATCAGCCAGCACACAATCTAAAATTAGTTGTGCAGGATTAGCATTCAGCGCCTGTCGCATACCTACATAACTTGTAGTCAGCCGTGGATTAATTTCCAGCACGTCGATTCGATTGTTTTCAGGATTCACAATCATATCCACACCGATATATCCAAGCGCATCAGGCAGCATCTGTGCAATTTTTCTGGCAATTGTCTCAAATGTGCGTCGATAGGCTGTCATGCCATTCACTGTAATTCCAGTCAGCTTAAATTGTTCGCTGTCGGTCATAACATGCTGCCTATTGCAGCTAAGCAGATACCCCTTACCATTGCGACACAACATGGACATACTTGCAGCAATGCCAGGCTGATATAGCTGCACCAGGTAATCCAAACGGGCTTCATCTTCCTTCAGCCAATCTTTCAGCGCAGTGAGAGACGGAAATCTTTGAATCCCCTCACAGCCTGCGCCGTCTTCGGGTTTGGCGACCCAAGGCATGGGTTCCTGCAAGGTCAGCTGCTGATAATATTCAGGTTTAAATAAATCTTCAGCTGCATGTACTGGCAGGGTGTTAATACGCGCATCACGTAAGGCCTCAAAACACAGTGTCTTGCTAGTACCGATCAGCATGGTGTCATACCCTGAGCCAATAAAAATTGGGGCATGCTCACTTTGACCATGCTTACTTTGCTCAGCTTCGTAGCATATTTCACTTAACTCGAGCAAAGTACCGGCTGTTTCCGGAGCTATCAGCCAAATTAAATCAACGCTGCCTATTGCCTGCGTGAAAGTTTCCTTAAAACGCTCACCTGAAACTGGCAAGCTTTTTTCAGCCAATTGGGCAGGTGCGAGCCTGCTGTCATGCATACCAATAATTTCATATTGATCTAGTGCACTTAAATCACTCAACAAGGCATCCCGCATCAAAGCACCTTCTTTGGCCAATGATTCAGGCAAAGGGTGTGCAGCATAACCGCCGGCGGTGATAAACTCACATACCAATATTTTTTTGCGCTCGCTAATGTTCATTATTCCTGTGATGGATCTGTTAAACGGTCATGTGGTGCACGCCAAACATGGAGACCGCGCTCATTATCAGCCGCTGCAGTCAGCGTTAACTGACGGTAGCAATCCACTTACCGTTGCAGCGGCGTTGTTGAAACACTATCCTTGCCAACATTTATATATCGCTGATTTAAATGCTATACAAAAACTTCCCGGACATCACTTGGAAGTGATTAAGCAAATCGCTCAGCAGCACCCTGACGTATCGTTATGGGTCGATGCCGGCATCGCGAATCAGCCTACCCTAAAGCTATGGGCAGGGCATCATTTTAACTTGATTTTGGGCAGTGAAAACTTCAGCTCTTTGGATAATTTTCTTGAAATCAGCGCCATGCTGAATAAACAATTTATTTTATCCCTAGACTTCATGCCACATGGCTATCAAGGGCCTGAAGCACTCATTCAAAATTCACAGTATTGGCCTGAAAAAGTGATTCTCATGACACTTGCAAAAGTAGGGAGCCAAAGTGGTACTGACTTGAAGCTGATATCACAGTTTGCACAATATGCTGAGCAATTTGAATTGTTTGCAGCAGGTGGCGTTAGAAATTTAAATGACTTGAAATCTCTTAAAGACATGGGAGTCAAGGGCGCATTAGTCGCCAGTGCGCTGCATAACGGTCAGATTAAGTCATCTGAGATAGTATTGTAAGTGCATCACTCAAATAAAAAAACCCGGAAAACCGGGCTTTTTATTTGAGCAGGATTTATTGCTGTTATTCCAAGTTAGCGTGCAAAGCGCGCATGCCCTCTTCTGTCAAACCTTTAGCGAAAATCAAGTCAGCAATCACTGCTTCCAGGAAAATCAACGTTGAAAGCTCAAACTGGCTGCCCATCGGCATGCCATGTGTGAGTGGGAAGCTGTTATCGTTACCGATTTGAACCACTAAATCAGCAACATCCGCCATAGGTGAAGATTTCTTCATTGAAATCACAGCCAGTTTAGCACCCACTGATTTTGCTTTTTTAACGAATGGCAACAGTGTTTCCGTACCGCCTGAGCCTGAAACCAGAATCAGCAAATCACCTGCTTTAATTGCAGTAGTGACTACTTCACCAATCATATTGATGTTGTAACCTGCATGCATCAAACGCATGGCAAAGAAACGTGACACCAGCAATGAACGACCGGCACCACCGATGAATGTACGGCCTGCACCTTCAACCAGTTTCAACAACTCTGCAGTTTTGCTGTTGTCGGTTTCTGACAAGATAGTGGTTAATCTGTCCAAGATCAATTTTTGACTGCTACTCATGATATGTCCTTTTTTGTCCAAAATTAATTGATATCAAAAAAAATCCTGACCCATTACTGAGTCAGGATTTTTATTCACTCATTTCAATAAAAACTTATTGAAACTGCTTAAATTAAGCGTGAGCGATAGCTGTGATTTCAGCAGCAGCAGCAGCTGGATCAGCAGCGCCATAGATAGCAGCACCAGCAACGATGATTGTAGCGCCAGCATCTTTAACTTGTTTAGCTGTAGCAGCTTTAACGCCACCAGCAACTGAGATTTCAACGCCCAAGTTCAAACCAGCAACCAAAGCCAAGTCAGCGAATGGTGTTTGACCAGCAGCTTGTTGGTCCAAGCCAGTGTGAACGCCGATGATGTGAGCGCCAGCAGCAGCAACTGCTTTAGTCACAGCAGCTTTGTCAGCCACGTTGATCAAGTCAACTTGTGCTTTTTTGCCGTATTTGTTAGCAACATCGATTACACCTTTGATTGTACCCATGTCTGAGATACCCAATACAGTCACGATGTCAGCACCAGCTTTGAAGAATGGCTCAGCTTCGTAGAAGCCAGCATCAGCTGTTTTCAAATCAACCAAGATTTTGTTGTTTGGGAATTTAGCGCGCAATGTTTCAAGCAATTTGATACCGTTGTGCTTAATGCATGGTGTACCAATTTCCAAAATGTCCACGTGTGGAGCAACTGTAGTTGCCAAAGCAACGGTTGCGTCGAAATCTAATGAATCTAATGCCATTTGGGTTAAAGCCATGGTGTTTCTCCGATTATTGAATTTAAAATACTACAGATTTATTGCTATATTGAAGTATTAATATCACTGCTAAGACAGTTAAGCTCTAATGGCTTGGTATCAACAATACCCAGCCTTCAAAACTACTTGCTTAAAGTCACACTAATACCGTTACAATCTGTTCAAATTTATGCGCCACGAAAGCACACAAAACGACTGCTATAAAAGCTGGACACAAATGATAAGTGCCCAGCTCACTAATGTCAATCCAATTGCAATTTAATTAGCAGTAAAAATGATTAATTCTCCCTGCTACCAACTAAAGCCAGCACCCACTGCAATCGCGTTATTTCCCTGACTAACACCAGCACTTGCATTGACCTGCCAGTTTTCGCCAATATTTGCTTTAGCGCCAATCGCAACCGCAATTTGATTAGCATAATTACCTACAGCCATACCGATATTGTAATTAAAGCCAGGGCGAATTTGCGGCAAAGCAGACATCGCGAGTGCTGATGCAACACCCGCGTAAGCCTTATCGGCTACACCACCCAATTTGTTATCCAAAATATCATACTGGCGTTTATTTACCGCATCATTTGGCGCAACACCATCCGCAATGCCGCCAACCCTGACCGCCGCGCCGGTGCCGTTATTTGCAAATGAAGCCCCGTTATTATTCAAAGTCATCGTGGTTGTGCCGCCGGTTACCACTGTGCTGGTGCTACCAGTGATGGTATTGGTACTACCTTGCATAGTATTAGTCGATGTACCCGCATTACCAATCGTATTCACAGAGTTACTACCACCACCAACGGTATTGTTAGCCCCCGAGCCACTGCCAAAAGTATTGGTGGTGTTATTAGCAGTCGCAATGGTTGAATTACCGGTTGAAGACATGCTGCCGTTCACTTGCAGAGCCTTATCTGTCACGGCATTATTTACATTCCCAATGGTTGTGAGTGTACCCGGAGTTGTTGTGGTGTTAATGTTAGTAGTACCTGCGATGCTATTGGTACTGCCATGAGCATGCCACGCAGTTTGTTAAATACAAGTCGATAATGCGTTTTATTCATTCTGAAGCTCCCTATTGTCAAAATCACTTATATAAAAATGTTGATGCGCTACTTTTATATAAAATTAAAATGTATTTTTTTCCCACTAAAACATTAATGATTTAAGGGGCATAATGCAAGTAAAATTTGCAATTAAATGGGATTTTTTCTATATTATTTTCAATAAAAAAGTTTATTTTTGAAGTATTCAGAATCAAAGATACGCATTCAGCATAAATAATCAGTGAATAGCGTTATGCATTAAGGTAAGTTATTCGCTAGGGTAACTGCTAATGTTTGAGGTGTTAATTGAATAGGCATTATGGATTGCCACGGCTTATGGCTTTGCAATGAAGCGATGAAGGAGCCATGCAATTATTCTGATGATTGGCAAATTGAACAGGTGCGCATGACATGGATATCAGACAAATGCGAGATTTTTTCACGTTATCTCGTGGATGTTGCGAGGAGTTCATTACATTGCAAGACAGCTAAGACTAAAAAGTTTAGCTACAACATACTTTAAAAACGCTAGATTGCCGCGCTTATCGGCTCGCAATGACGGCGTTAAGATTATAGTCTCGTTACACTCTTGGTAATAATAGCATTAAGATTACCGCACCTATCGGCTCACATAGGATAGCTAAAGATGACGTCATTGCGAGCAAAGCGAAGCAATCCAGCTAGTCAAAAAAGTAATCCTTTAAAACCCCTGGATTGCCGCGTCACTAACGTTCCTCGCAATGACGGTTTTGGGAGGGTGTCTGAATGATTGTTGCCATAGACGGGCAATGGCAGCTTACATTAATTGAAACAAATAATAATGCCCTACTTGCTTTCACTAGTAGGGCATTATTTATAACTTAATTAAAAGCTGTTACAGCATAAGCTGGCAGCTGGCTTTAATTATAGTTTTGCGCTTAAAGCAGCCTCCAATTTGTTTTGGTCAACCACAAAACCACGGATACCTTCCGCCAGCTTCTCAGTCGCCATTGCATCTTCATTTAATGCAAAACGGAACTCTTCTTCAGTCATGCGCGCTGGTTGTGGTTTTTTAGCGCCGCCGTCTTGCAGAACGCGAGTTAATGTACCCTCCGTTGCTGCCAGATCTTGCAGCAAGTTTGGAGATACAGTCAGGCGATCACAACCTGCCAATGCAATCAATTCACCTGTGTTGCGGAATGAAGCACCCATCACCACAGTTTTATAGCCATGCTCTTTGTAATAAGCATAGATATTGCGCACTGAAACAACGCCAGGGTCAGTTTCTTGTGTGTATTCAGTGCCTGGATTTTTAGCTTTGTACCAGTCAAGAATACGGCCAACGAATGGAGAAATCAGGAATACGCCTGCTTCAGCGCAAGCACGTGCTTGACCGAAACCGAACAGCAGAGTCAGGTTGCAGTTGATGCCTTCTTTTTCCAAAATTTCACCGGCTTTAATGCCTTCCCAAGTCGAAGCCAATTTAATCAGTACACGGCTCTTATCAACACCCGCCTCTTGGTACAGCTTGATGAGTTTACGGCCTTTATTGACCATAGCATCCACGTTGAATGACAAGCGCGCATCAACTTCTGTAGAAATGCGGCCTGGAATTTCTTTAACGATTTCCATACCAATCAGCACGGCCAATTTGTCCGCTGCGTTGTCGATTTGCTGCTCATTTGAACCGCCTTGTGCTTTTGCATAAGCAATTGCAGCATCAATCAATGGTGCGTATTGTGGCAACTGGCTAGCTTTTAACAATAATGATGGGTTGGTTGTCGCGTCGTATGGTTTAACCGCTTTAATTGCTTCAACATCACCTGTATCTGCCACGATTGTGGTCATAGTTTTTAATTGCTCTAATAAAGTAGCCATTGCCTGCCTCCTAAAAATTGTTTGAATACCGCTGTCTGATACAAAATCAAGTCGAATATTATAACTTAAAAATTATACAGTGTCGCCAAGTGCTACGCTCATATCAGACCTGCGCTCATAAGGTACATTCAAGTTTACTTTTCTGCGTTCTAGTGGAAGAGTGATCAAAAATTCAGCCCCACAACCATCCAGATTTCTGACACTTACATTGCCACGATGCTTTTTGACTGTAATGTTAACAAAATACAAACCTAAGCCAGAGCCGTTTGCACTGTTGTATTCGTCTTCTACACGGCTGAATCGTTTAAATAATTGCGGCAGCTTGCTCTCGGGAATTCCTGGCCCTTCATCGACAATTTTTAACTGCAGATTTTTATCATCTGCGCTAAGCAATAGCTGAAGCTTTCCATTCTTGGGGGAATAATTCACAGCATTTAACAATATATTTGAAACCGCTCTGTATAACAGGCCATAATCACCTCTGACCAAAACACTCTCACCAGGGAAATTTTTACTGACAATCAAATCCTTGGCATTGATCAGCTCATACAAATCATCAACGCACTCTTAACTGCAACGCGAATATCAGGATTCTGCGCCAGCCAAGCTTTTTCCTTGGGCGTCAGTTTGATTTCTGATTGGCTGTAAGTTTGAGAAGAAGCGGCCGGTATGACCTCTTCAAGGGCATATAAATTGGCACAATATATGGCTGAAACAATGAAGCAGAGGTGCATCATCATTTTAAAAGAACACAAAATAGAGCTGGGTCTCAATCTGCGCATGTTATTTTTTTATGGGTATCAACGAACACGCATGTTAAAAAGCGGCATTGCTGTTTAAATCAAAAGCATATTCTGCCGCAAACCATCCTTGAAACTATTTTACGCCTAAAAACAATTTTGTTTATTAAATCTGCTACATACCCAATAAATTATTAGCCAGCAAAGTGGCCACCACTAAATCAGCACTCGTGCCTGGATTAATAGCACGCTGCTTGAGCGATTTATCCCAATCCAGCAAAGATTTCTGTATCAACTTGGGGTTATCGGTTTGCCAATATTTCAATTCATGCTCAGCCGCTTCCTGCATCACATTTCTTGCAGCAGCTTCGCCATATTTGCGCACAATATGCGTATCGGGCTGGCCACTGAGAAATCCCAAATATAAAGCAGTAGCAGCCCAGGCCGCATTATCCCAGCGTATCATCGCATCACGATAGCGATTCACGCCAAACCAAAGCACATCAGTAAATTGGTTAGCATAATTCCAAGCGATACGATCTCTGAATTGCGCCAGCTTCATCATTTCCAGCAGCGTCATTTGAGGCACGTCGTGCACATCCCCCTGCTTCACCTTGCCCAACCCGGCAGGTGATGCCAGCACAATCGCATTTGCCACGGCTGCTGCATCAGCAACGGTCAAAGATTCAAGTATGTTATTCAAGGGCTCTTGCAGCGTTCGCATGGGCTGCCTCTGCATTGCCGCCGCGATTAATGGCACACACAGCAACAGTAGCCCGAGATTAGTGTTTTGCCCCACGGCCTGCTGCGTTGCACGAACGCCTTCCAAAATTCGCTCACCGATACTCAAAGCATCATTTGCAACCACTTCAGCGGTGACATCGGCACTTTTGATAAAGTCTTCTATCATCATGCCATGGCCATCTGCAAACACATGCACGTTGCCCGGCTTGAGTGCCTGCAGCTCGCCCATGCAGGCGGACTTATATGCGGCAGATAGTCTTTGTGCTATAGCTTTCTGCAAACTCATACTGCTAAGTTCTCTTGTATTGATAGTTTGTTTAGAAGATCTTTTACCAGCAATTCTGCGATATTAAAATCCGTAACACTTTGCAAGCCACGCCAAGCCGGGATACTGTTGACCTCAAGCACATAAAATTCTCCACTCTCTGCCTGAATAATATCCACGCCGCAATAATCAATCTGCACTGCTTCCGCCGCCCTAACTGCCAGCAGGGCTAATGTCTGACTCAACAATGTCTGGCTCAATTCAACGCGTTCGCACTGCCCGCCTGACGCCACATTATTCACCCAGCTTGCGCCTTGACGCTTCATGGCTGCCACTGCTCTGCCAGCCACCACCATGACACGATAGTCATGTGAGCTCTGAGCGCTCCTGATGAACTGCTGCAAGTAATACACCCCATCCACATGCTGCAGCATGGGCACAGGCAAAGTGTCCTCTGTCTGCAGCAGCCTCACCCCTTTGCCCTGCGAGCCAAACAAAGGTTTCAATACCAGAAGCGGATATTGCCCCGCTATGGTAGAACGCAATGCAGTGATTTGCGCCCTAGATTCGGCAACCCAGGTAGCAGGCGTCATGACGCCATGCTGTCGCAGCAAAAAACTGGTCATGGCTTTATCTACCGTACGTTCAATCGCCTGCGGCTGGTTGTAAACACGCATCCCCATGCGTTGCAGCATATGCAACACATTGAGACGCGTGATGACCTGCTGCAAAGTCCCGCCGGCAACACCGCGTACAAATGCAGCCTGCGGCAAACAGCTAAAGCCGGGAATCACGATGCTAGCTGCAGACTGCGATAAATCAATCAAGCAATCTTGCAAACTGACAAAAACAGCTTCTACATCATGCTTGGCAAAAGCCTGTTGTAATTGCGCCCCTTGCCAGCCGGGTTCATCAGTAAAAATAGGGATTTTCACAAAGCTGCCTCAAGCCTAAACGGATGAGAATGACGCCTCGATCAAAGCAGCATTGAGCTGCCCGGCTTCATAGACATGCCCAGTATCAACATTGGTGACACGCACCTGTGCCGGGCTGAACAACATGGGGTCAATTTTGTAAAAATCCATATCGTAAAACTTAAACACTTCGGCAAAGGTTTTGCCGTAGTCTTTGGATGCACAGCTAGGCAATTGTTCAGCTAACCGTTGAGCCGCCTCATCACTGCCGCGCACTTGCAAATCGACATGACCGCCAAACAAAATCGCATCATTGGTGCGCCCCATGCCGGTGATGAAATCCTGACTCACCGGTGGCAGCACTGCCAACCCCTGTCCACTGACGATATTTTCAAGTGGGAAATGCAAGGTGTGCGCTTTGTGCAGCGCCACTTCCAGTACACGCCCGACAATCTGCACCACACCGGCAATGCTGCTGGTTGGGGTCAAAATGACGGTTAAATTTTCAGCGGCCACTTGCGTATCACGCACAATTTTTTCTATGACCTGTGGCGGTGGAATCTTATCTGTTTCCAGTACGATACAAGTGTTATCCGCAGTGTCTACATACGCCAACTCTTTAAACAAATCTTCACGCTGCGCAAGCGCACGGGCGGGGCCGGAACCCAATGCAAAAAACTTCTCATGACTCAGCGCCCACCCAGCATACTGACTTGCGAGACATGCCAGCACCGGCTCACTGGAAGTCACCGAAACCGCTTGCTCAAAACCTGCAAAACGCGCATCAGCACACAAATATGCTGCCCCCAAGCCACCCATGCAAATTTCGGCAATCATTCTTCCTGCCTCTGCTGTGCCCTGCACTTTGATACCGGCATCGACAATCATGCAGCCGGATGCGTGTTTAGTCACCTCAAGCTGCAACGCTGCAGCTTGTGTTAGCAAAGCTTGCAGCAAAGGTGCCGCACGCTGATTCACACTGACATGCGAATGTGTGGTTTTTTCCCCTGAGTTTTGCACAATCTAACCTTTTAATTTTGTTGTTTTAATAATTTCAGTAATACAGTACTGCGCTCCTGCACCAACTGCTTTGCTGCCCATGCGTTTATCGCAGTAGCATGCACGGTGCATATTGGCTCACCAGCATTAATTTTAATGCCGTGACCGTGCATTTGCGGATAGTCTTTCACCCATTCCGTCCACACAAAATCGGCGTTAATCAGCACTTCTTCTTTTGCGTACACAACAGTGAGAGCACGACTCGTTTGCATCATGACGGATGACGTTTCTGGAAGTGTATTGCAGCAGCTTTGCACATGACATTCAAGCAAATCCGGACGCGCATCTAGATACAAATCCACACTCGCACTCAGTCTGGGATTGAGCTCCAGCACAAAAACCTGCTCATCATGCCTAGAAATCACAGCATCCAGACTGTTCAAACCCAGCAAACCAAAATGCCGCGTCAACTTTTCCACAGCAAGTCTTAACTGAGATTTAACTGAGGGTGACAAATCAGCATTGCTGGCAATACCGCCAAACCGAAACGGTGCTTTAGGGGCTTCATTAACCCATTGCAAATTGAACCCGACGACATCAACCTGCTGACCATCCGCAACAAATAAAACCGAGATCGCATCTCCTTCAATTCTTTGCTGAAAATAATGCGGGTAATCGGGCTTATCAGCGCTGTCATCAGCATATTGAATATGCCCGCCACCGCTGCCGCCCACCGCTTTCAGCAGCACATTATTCAATGTTTCTGGTAGGCTTGTGTGCCATTTAGGGCAAGCAATCTCAAGCTGATCTAAGGCTGCAAAAAAAATCTGTGGATTTTTAAGCTGCGCAACAATCGCAGCTTGATTCCCTAGCACCAGCATGCGTTGTGCCAGCTGATGCAGCAATTCCGGCTGCGCCTCAAAACCACTCCCGTACAGCAAGCCCTCAAACCGTTTCAAATCAAACGCCTGCATTGCTTTCAAGAAAGCGTCAGCATCAAACCCCCTTGCGTTAAAAGGCACGGCCACCAACTGCGTGCACAACGCACTGGTCTGCGCATCGGCAAACCCATCTATGGCAGCTACGTCATAGCCGGCGCTCACAGCGGCTTCAACATATGGCCGTGCAGATAAAGCAATAATCAGGAGGGATTTTTTAATAATTCACGCGCCAGATGGAATGCCGCCATAAACTCTAAATATTTAGGCTTTTCGCCGTCAAGCGGCAGCATTTGTTTCAACAACTGATGCTGCGTTGCATATTTAAGCTGACCGATCGCCAACGCACCAACACCTAAAATATCCGTACCCGCAACCGCAGCACCATCATTGCCAGCGTCAAGACCTTCAATACCGTTAGGCGGCACGGCATTCACATCAGCCACAATCTGCAGGCCACGCGCAGTTTTAAGCTGCGCCTGCGTCAGCACCTGCACCCCGGCCGCAGCGGCACAAATAACAACATCGGTTTGCGATAACAGTGCTGTCTTTTTGGCTTCATCCGTACCATCGACTACGCACATTTCAAGCTGATACTGCTGATTCCAGTGCTGCGCCTTTGACTGCATTTTTGTCAGTGAATTGTGCGCCGCCAGTTGAACATGCGCTCCGCAGTTGGCTGCAATAATCGCCGCACAGCCGCCCACTGGTCCAGTCGCACCAAACACCGTAAGCGTCTTGCCTGTTAAATCCTCGCCACGTTTATCCTGCAAATGCTTTTCCACTTTGGCAATCATGGCGGCTGCCGTGGTAAACGCACCGGAGGGGTCTGCCATCACTGAGCAGGCAAAAGCGGCAAACATAGCATTTCTGGCGGCTGCCAACATTTGCATGGCCAGATCTATATCACGCCCACCAATGAAAATACCTTCACGCTTCACGCCGGACGGGCTACGCGAAAATATGGCATCCTGAGTCAACCCAACCACCTCATCCAATGTGACTTGAGTGTATGGCATGATTTTGTCAAATCCGGCATCGAATGCCATGTTGACATCAAATGGGCTGGCATTTTTGGCAGCGGTAAATAGATGCAGAATGCTCGGTTTTTCCATGAAAACAACCTTGTAGATTGAATGCTTTTTTATTTATTGCGTCGTTAATACCCGTGCGCCACGATTGCTGGCCTTACACAGCTGCCAGGATAACTCTCCGCTCAGATGCGCCGCACTGAATTGATTTTTCAACTGCTCCAAATGTGTTTGGGCTGACTGTTCAGTTTCATAAATTGCAAATCCGGTTGGTCCCCATGAACTTTGTCCAAAACAGGTCACGCCTGATTCCTGCAAACAATTCAGCACATCGCTCACTATTTTGCTGGCGTAACGCCCGCCTTGCGCCGGTGCAAAATAATCCCCTACTTGCTGCTGGAGTGCTTGTATCGCTTTACCAAAAGTCGTCAAATCCTGTTCCAGCATCGCCGGCATGGCGCGCATGAGTACTTGCCTGCACAAATCGGCCGCAAGCGCTTCAGGAAAAGCAGGTAATGCATCAAAAGCAGCAAGCTCTTGCTTTCCATGCACGCCGGGCTGACGATGATCAAATATCAGTAAAATATGCCACTGCTCCGGAAATTCATAACGCGCCAGCAATGGTGGCACCATATGCTGACTGCCGTTAATACGTCCGCCATCAATCAGCAAGCCGCCTTGTTCAAACGCTGCAATACCTATACCGGAGCGCTTGCCTCGGTTACATAACAAAGCGATTTGCTGCGCATTCAAATTCAAATCAAACAATTGATTTAAAGCAGCGCCAACCGCCAACGCCATTTGCGTGCCTGAACCCAAACCAGCGTGCTCCGGAATATGCTGCCGAATATTAATGCTCACTGGCCTAAGCGCTAATTTTGCAGTGAGCATGGCAGTAATATCATGGACTTTAGCCAGCACCGTTGCAGGCACATCATGCCCGCCGGTCACGTTCAGCGCTTTGGCTGGGCACGCAGTTAATTCAATGGCTGGCGCATCAAGACTTAACCCAATACTACCGAATTTTCTCCCTAAATTACCATTAAGGTCAAAAAAACCCATATGCAAACGGCTGTTGCAATTCACCTGTACTTTAACTGTCATTGCTTTCCACTAATCTGGCGTATCATTTCTTTGGCGTATCATTTCTAGCGCATCATCCTATATCATTCTAGCTGAGGGTCATTTTTTTTCCTATAAGCCGCAGGTTTTTCCTTTAGAGCATGCGCTTCATCACATCATAATCGCTGATATCTGCCTTAAAAGAATTTAGCAAATCTAGGCTTTAGCAGGTGACAACAACGGCATATTTAGGCAAAATAACCTTAATAAGAATAACAATACAAAATTATCCCTTTGCACAATCATGTTTCACTCATGCTGCAATATGTTTTCATAAGCGGATTTTGAAAAACCTACAACATTAATTATTAGTATGAACATCTAAGGAACAATCATGTCAGCCCACGTTATTCCATTTGAAAACTTACGCAATGTAGATGTGCCTTCTGTCGGGGGTAAAAATGCGTCTTTAGGCGAGATGATTTCTCAGTTGTCTGCAAAGGGCGTGCGCGTGCCAACCGGCTTTGCCACCACTGCAGATGCCTATCGTGAATTTTTGGCGCAAAATGGTTTGGATGCCAAAATCAATGCGGAACTGGATAAACTGAACGTGGATGATACGCAGGCACTGGCTGCCTGCGGCAAACAAGTGCGCGAATGGATTATGAATGCGCCATTCCCGGCAGCGCTCGAACAAGCCATTAAAGAGAATTATGAATTACTGATTGCAAAATCAGGAAAAGATGCCACTTTCGCCGTGCGTTCATCTGCCACTGCAGAAGATTTGCCTGATGCTTCTTTTGCCGGTCAGCAAGAATCTTTCCTGAACATTCACGGTTTAGACAATATTCTGCACGCGATCAAGGAAGTATTTGCGTCTTTATACAATGACCGTGCTATCTCTTACCGTGTACACAAAGGCTTTGTGCATGCTGACGTTGCCCTGTCCGCCGGTGTGCAGCAAATGGTACGCAGTGATATCGGCTGTGCTGGTGTGATGTTCACCATTGACACTGAATCAGGCTTTAAAGATGTGGTGTTTATCACCTCTTCCTATGGCTTGGGTGAAACCGTGGTGCAAGGCGCAGTGAACCCAGATGAATTCTATGTACATAAACCAACTTTAGCGCAAGGCAAACCATCTATCGTGCGCCGCACCATGGGTTCAAAACTCATCAAAATGGTGTTCAGTGATGCCACTCGCGCCGGCAAAAGTACGCACACCGTTGAAGTGGCGCCGACTGATAGCGACCGCTACTCACTGTCCGATGCAGACGTGTTGGAGCTGGCGCGCTATGCCATGATTATTGAATCTCACTATGGCTGTCCTATGGATATTGAGTGGGGTAAAAATGGCGTGGACAACAAGCTTTACATTCTGCAAGCACGCCCCGAAACCGTTAAATCACAAGAGTCTGCCAATAATGTGACCGAGACATTCAAGCTCAACAAGCACAGTGAGAAACCGCTGGTAGTGGGTCGTGCAGTGACACAAAAAGTGGGCGTAGGTCCAGTGCGTATCGTGCTTGACCCAGCTGAAATGCACATGGTGCAGCCTGGTGATGTGCTGGTAGCTGACATGACCGATCCAAACTGGGAACCAGTGATGAAACGCGCTAGCGCTTTAGTCACTAACCGTGGTGGCCGTACCTGCCACGCAGCGATTATTGCGCGTGAATTAGGTATTCCGGCCATTGTTGGTGCAGTGAATGCCACTGACGTACTGCGTGAAGGTGAAGTGGTCACCGTTTCCTGTGCCGAAGGTGAATCCGGCTTTGTTTATCACGGTGCAATTGAATACGATGTAAGCACGCAGGCAACAGCGGCACTCACCAAAGCACCATGCAAAATCATGATGAACGTGGGCAACCCGGACATGGCGTTCAGCTTTGCGCAAACGCCGAATGACGGCGTCGGTCTGGCACGCTTAGAGTTCGTGATTAATAACATGGTGGGCATCCACCCGAAAGCCATCCTGAATGTGGACGCGATGCCCGCTGCGATTCAAAGCACCGTAAAAAACCGTGCACGTGGTTATGCCTCACCCAAGCAGTTCTACATTGACAAAGTAGCAGAAGGTGTTGCCACCATTGCTGCAGCGTTTTACCCAAAACCGGTCATCGTGCGTACTTCTGACTTTAAGTCCAACGAATACAAAAAACTCGTTGGCGGTGAGATTTACGAACCGGATGAAGAAAACCCAATGATCGGTTTCCGCGGTGCAGCGCGCTACATGGCAGATGACTTCAAAGAGTGCTTTGCCATGGAATGTGCCGCCATGAAAAAAGTGCGCGATGAAATGGGCTTAACCAACGTAGAGCTCATGCTGCCTTTTGTACGCACACTGGACGAAGCAAAAGCTGTGACCGAAATCATGGCTGCCAATGGCTTGAAACGCGGCGAGAACGGCCTGCGTCTCATCATGATGTGTGAAATTCCATCCAACGCATTACTGGCTGAGCAGTTCCTCGAATATTTTGATGGCTTCTCTATCGGTTCTAACGATCTAACCCAGCTCACCTTGGGCATGGACCGTGACTCTGGCATTCTGGCAGATGGCTTTGATGAGCGTAACGATGCAGTGAAAGTGCTGTTGAAAATGGCAATCAGCACCTGTAACCGTTTAGGTAAATACGTGGGCATCTGTGGTCAAGGCCCTTCTGATCACCCAGATTTTGCCGAGTGGCTGGTCGCAGAAGGCATTCAGTCAGTCTCGCTGAATCCGGACACTGTAGTTGCAACTTGGCAGCGTCTGACCAAAAAATAAATCCTAACCAATCCTTCACACCGACCCATGCGTCGGTGTGATTTTGTGAGATGACTGGATAACGCGCATGATCAACCGCACCGCTTTTTTTATCTCAGATGGTACCGGTATCACTGCCGGCTCTCTGGGTAAGCTGCTGGAACACTTTCCGGGCACGCACTTCACGCAGGAACGCTTACCTTTTACCAATACACTAGAAAGAATCAAGTTAGCGCAAGAGGCCATTGAAAAAGCCACTGAGGCAGATGGCGGCAGGCCTATCGTGATCATGTCATTGGGTGACTTAACGCTGCGCAACACACTCAAGCAATCAAACGCTTACTTCATCGATTTATTCAGCACCTTTATCGACCCTTTAGGGGTTGAGCTCAATCAGCCACCTCTTACCGGCGCAGGGATTGCGCACAGCGTCATGGGCAGCAGCTATAACGAACGCATGGAAGCGGTCAATTTCACGCTGAATCATGATGACGGCATGACCAACAATGGTCTGGAACAGGCTGATGTCATTTTAATCGGGGTCTCGCGCTGCGGAAAAACTCCAACCAGCGTCTATCTAGCGATGCAGTTTGGGGTGAAAGCTGCAAACTATCCTTTGATACCGGAGGATTTTGAGCGCGGTCACCTGCCGGAAATATTAAACAAACATGTAGACAAGATTTTTGGACTGACCATTAAGCCGGAGCGACTGCACGCAGTCCGCAATGAGCGACGCGCTGGTAGCTTTTATGCTTCACTCGACAACTGCCGCAAAGAGATTGCCACAGCAGAAGATTTAATGCGTAAAGCCAATATTCCTTGGGCTGATTCGACCAGTCGCTCGGTTGAGGAATTATCAGCAATCATCATCGAAAAAATTCGCCATCCGATTAAAAAAACTAAATAATACAGGCTGATAGCCCAAACAAAAGGGAACCCATGGTTCCCTTTTTATTGTACTGACTGATGTTACTTATTTAAGGCCTGATTTTAACTTGTTCAAAATTTCCGGCGCATCTGGCTGCACATCACTCGTGTAAGCATAAATTTCCTTACCACCCGGCATGACCACATATTTGAAAAAATTCCATGACGGTGACTGACCGGTTTTAGCTGCTAACTGCTTGTAAAATGGATTAGCATTTGGCCCTGTGACCGAAGTTTTACTGACCATTGGGAATTTCACGGAGTAAGTCATTTTGCAGAAATCACCAATTTGCTTATCGGAGCTGTATTCCTGCCTGAAATCATTGGATGGAAAACCCACCACCACCAAACCTTTATCTTTATATTTGCTGTACATGGCTTCCAAAGATTCAAACTGTGGCGTAAAACCGCATTTGCTGGCGGTATTCACGACTAACAGAGGCTTGTCTTGAAAATCACATAAATTGATTTTTTCGCCCTGCAGCGTGATGAATTGATGATTATAAAGTTCTGAACACGCCGCCTGTGCCATAGTAGACCCCAATAAAAAAACCATTGCCGCTACCGGCAATAAAAACAGAGTTTTGAGATAAGAATTGCTGAAATAAATCTTGATGTTGTTCATAGTTGCTCGCTAAAGTTATGTTGCCTAAAACAATATTACTCACAACATCCTAGACTACGCAGCAACAATAAAATTCAATTGGCAAATTAATGCTTCAAGTATTGAACAAGCAGTAGACCCAATGCGGCCATCAACAGCGCACCAAAAACGTGGCTGCAAGTATGCACCACTGCCATTAAATAAGCGTGCTTATGCAGCAGATTCAAGCTCTCACCGGTGAATGCAGAAAAGGTCGTTAAACCACCAAGAAAACCAGTGGTTAAAAAAAGACGCAAACTTGGATGATCCAATCCGCCTACCCCAATTAAGCCAATTGCAGCACCCATCAAAAATCCGCCACTTAAATTCGCCAGCAAGGTGCCCAAGGGCAAATTAGGCCATGCTGCATTAAACGCCAGCCCCAAACCCCACCTACACCACGCACCCATGGCGGCACCAGCACCAATGGCACCCATATTACTTACATTAATCACTGAAATCATGAATTTAAGCCGTACCCGATTATTGATATAGTAAAATCTTAGTTTTGTTTCAGCCAATTCACAGTAGGCTGACCACACCAAACTTTAACGAGAAAATATCCGCAATGAAAGTATTATTTGTCAGCTCAGAAGTTTTTCCACTCATAAAAACCGGTGGTCTTGCCGATGTAAGTGGTTCATTGCCAAATGCCCTGCAAGGGCTGGGGGTGGATATACGCATTCTGATACCGGGCTACCCTGCCGTGCTGGAAAAACTAAGAACACTGACAGAAATCGCCTCATTGCTTCATCTGCCGCATATCGGCAGCGCGAAATTGCTGGAAGGCGAGATTGCCGAAACAAAAATCAAAGTTTGGGTGATTAAATCCCCGGACTTGTACGAGCGTGATGGTGGGCCATATGCGGATAAAAATGGCATGGAATGGCAAGACAATCCCATCCGTTTCGGTGTACTTTCAAAAACAGCGGCCATTTTAGCCAGCGAACAAAGTCCTCTTGCGGACTGGCGCCCCGACATTATGCACTGCAATGACTGGCAAACCGGTCTAGCACCTGCTTACATGAAGCTGACAGAACATAGCAAGACGCGCAGCATTATCAGCTTACACAATATGGCTTTTCAGGGCTGTTATGCCCCGCATTGGGTTGCCTCGCTTGGCCTACCGAGCAGCGGATTTTCGATTGAAGGCTTTGAATACCACGGCCAGCTGTCATTTTTGAAAGCTGGTATTTTCTATAGTGATGGCATTACCACAGTCAGCCCGCGCTACGCTCAAGAGATTCAAACGTCAGCATTCGGGTTTGGACTAGAAGGCTTACTATCAAAACGCGGTGACGAAATCAAAGGTATCTTGAACGGTATCGAACCCGAAGAATGGAACCCGGCAACCGATAAATATCTCAGTCACACATACAGCAGCAAAAACCTCAAAGGCAAGCAGCAGGTAAAATTGAAGCTGCAACAACATTTAGGGCTCAATGTTGATGCAGCTGCACCTTTATTGGGCGTCGTAAGTCGGCTCACCCATCAAAAAGGGCTAGATATGCTAGTGCCATACCTTCAGACATTGATCGATGAAGGCTGTCAATTTGCATTATTGGGTGGGGGCGAACTAGCCTTGGAATCAGCCTTCAAGGAAATTGCCGTACGCAATCCGCAATGCGCCAGTGTCACCATAGGTTATAACGAATCACTGTCGCATCAAATCATGGCAGGCAGTGATATGTTCATCATGCCTTCTCGCTTTGAGCCATGTGGATTAAACCAACTGTATGGCCTTGCCTATGGCACACCGCCTATTGTCAACGCCACAGGCGGGCTTGCTGACTCCGTGGTTGACTGTAGCCCGGCGCACCTAACAGATAAAAGCGCTAATGGTTTTGTGATGGTGGAAGCCAGTGCAGAGGGTCTGATGGCCTGTATACATAGAGCTGTAGATTTATTTAAGAACGACAAGTCCACCTGGCAACAGCTACAGCTGACCGGCATGTCTCAGAATCTCAGCTGGGATAAAAGCGCCAAAGAGTATTTGACGGTTTATAAAAGTTTGTTATAGATTTTTTGAAAAAATGAGAGGGAGAGTTGGGTTGGCACGGTTAATGCTTAATATTAATTGAGCTAAATGCTTCTCCAAATTTTTTGCTTCTCTCCCCCTTTGGGCGTCTTGACATGGACGCCCTCTTTTTTTGTGGGAAATCTTTGAAAAACTTTTTTAGCCGCAGATACCCGCAGATAAAGCTAGCTAACGTCATTGTTAGAGCAAAGCTCGAGACAATCCAGTAACGAACTCACTTCACGATAAAATGTTCACGGTAATATTTGAGCTCATCAATCGACTCGTAAATATCCGCCAGCGCTTCATGCCTGCTCGCCTTTTTAAACCCTGAATAAATTTCTGGTTTCCAGCGTCTTGCCAGCTCTTTAAACACGCTTACGTCCAAATTGCGGTAATGGAAATAACTTTCCAGTTCCGGCATGTAGCGCGCCATAAAACGCCTATCCTGACAGATGGAGTTGCCGCACATCGGCGATTTGCCTGCTGGTACATATTGCTTTAAAAACGCAATCATTTGGGCAGAAGCCTCTGCTTCAGTCAGCTTAGAAGCTTTTACCTTGTCAATTAATCCTGAACGGCCATGCGTGCCTTTATTCCACGCATCCATGCCATCCAGCACCGCATCCGATTGATGAATCACCAGCACCGGTGACTCAGCCAGGACATTTAACTCAGCATCGGTCACGACTGCAGCCAGCTCTAAAATACGGTCTGTGTCTGGCAGCAAGCCACTCATTTCCATGTCTAGCCAAATTAAATTATTCTGATCGGTGCTGTTGTTTGATGCGGTCATCATGATTTCCATTAAAATTAACGTTATAAAGCAAACTGCATGAACCATCGTATTGAAAATGCTTCACAATACATAATATTAACTGAAATCAATTTATCGAAATACTTTAAAGATGGCGAATACACTGAGTTTTACTTTTATTGCATTACTTATCATCACTACTGCCACCCGTATTTGGCTGGGCAGGCGACATATTGCTTATGTTCAGGCGCATCGCATGCAAGTGCCCGCAGCTTTCAGCAGCACGATTTCACTGGAAGCCCATCAAAAGGCAGCGGATTATTCCAGCGCCAAAACCAGACTGGTCATTTCCGAAGCGAGTGCACAAGCCGTTTTACTCGGATTGCTTACTGTAGGTGGCGGTTTGCAGTTAATTGACAATTTCTGGCGCGAAATGCTCGCAACACAGGAAATTGCGCGTGGCGCATTAGTGATTGTCAGCGCCATGATTATCAGCAGCCTGATCGATATTCCATTTGACTACTACAAAACTTTTACCGTCGATGAAAAATTCGGCTTCAACAAAATGACCCGCAGTATGTTCTTCAGTGACTTGGTGAAACATGCTTTTGTAGGGATGCTGCTGGGTGCGCCTATTCTATTTGCCGCACTGTGGCTGATGCAGGGTGCAGGCAAATACTGGTGGTTTTATCTGTGGGTAGTATGGAGTGTGTTTAACCTGCTGATGCTGGCGGTATACCCGACCTTTATTGCGCCCTTGTTCAACAAATTCACCCCACTGCAAGACGAAAGTTTGAAACAGCGCATTGAAGCCTTGCTGGTGAAATGCGGCTTCAAATCCCAAGGCTTGTATGTGATGGATGGGTCTGCACGCAGCAGCCATGGCAACGCTTACTTCACCGGTTTTGGCGCTTCAAAACGCGTGGTGTTTTTTGACACCCTGCTGGAACGTTTGAATTCGGACGAAATTGAAGCCGTACTGGCGCATGAACTTGGCCATTTCAGACACCATCATGTGATTAAACGTATTGCATTGATGTTCTTTGTTAGCTTCATTGGCTTGGCTTTGCTCGGCTGGCTCATGAATCAAGAGTGGTTTTATGCTGGTCTAGGCATTACACAGACTAGCGACTACATGGCCTTACTGCTGTTTTTGCTGGTATCACCAGTATTCCTGTTTTTACTGCGTCCGTTCATGGCGAGTTATTCACGCAAAAATGAATTTGAAGCAGATGACTATGCAGCCAAACATGCGGATGCCAAATATCTCGTAGAAGCTTTAGTAAAGCTGTATCGAGATAATGCCTCTACACTGACCCCGGATCCGCTGCATTCAGCGTTTTATGATTCGCATCCACCGGCAAGTATTCGGATTTCCAAGCTGGCAGCGTATACTAGCTAAAACTTTTACAAGGGGCTTGGTCATGAAATTATCGCTCTGGTTCACAGGTCTGATATTGCTCTCTGGCCAGGCACTGGCCGAGCCGTTTGCCGCAGCGGATGCCAGCGCTGGTAAAGCACTGGTAGAAAAACACTGCATCAGCTGCCATGCCTCCAGTTTTGGGGGTGATGGCTCAGGCATCTACACCCGTGAATATCGCAAAGTGAAATCCCCCAGAGGCCTGGTAGCACAAATACGTAATTGCAACACTATGCTCGATTTAAAATGGTTTGAAGATGAAGAGCTAAACGTCGCCAAATATCTGAATCAAACTTACTACAAATTTTCTGAATAAGTAATGTCAGCGGCAAATATGGTACCTGCCACAGTTCAAGGCGTAGTTGTAGCTGCCTATGGCAAGCGTTACCAAGTTGAACTTGCTGGCTCTTCTGAGCGCATCAGCTGCGTGACCCGCGGTAAAAAAACCGACAACGCCTGTGGCGATATGGTCACGGTCAAGCTTACCGACAAACACGAAGGTGTCATAGAAGCCACGCTGCCGCGTCGCACCCTGCTTTATCGCAGCAATGCTTTCAAAAGCAAAACCCTAGCCGCCAACGTGACGCAAATCGTCATTGTATTGGCTACACAACCCAGCTTTTATGAAGCACTGCTCAATCGCTGCCTGATTGCAGCGGAAGCTGCAGGCATCAAAGCGCTCATTGTGCTCAATAAGTGCGATCTTGCCGATCATGACCATGCCAAAGATAAATTGACGCAATACAACGCACTGGGTTACCCAGTGCTGCAACTGTCAGCCAAACAGGATATTTCTGCGTTGCGCCCGTATCTGCAAAACGAGTCCAGCATCTTGGTAGGGCAATCGGGCATGGGCAAATCCACCATGATTAATGCCCTGCTGCCGCATGAATCGGTGCGCACGCAGGAAGTGAGCACTGTGCTGGACAGCGGTAAACACACCACGACAGCGGCGCATTTATATCATCTAGACAACAGCAGCATTCTGATTGACTCCCCTGGTCTGCAGGAATTCGGCCTGCATCATTTGAGCACCAGTGAGCTGGAGCATGCTTTTATTGAATTCAGACCATTCCTTGGCAAATGCCGATTTAATAATTGCAAGCATCTGCAAGAGCCGGACTGCGCGATTACCGAAGCTGCAGCAAACGGCAAAATCTCTGCAGAGAGACTAGCCATTTATAAAACGCTACGGACTGAACTGGAAGCTTCAAACTAAAGCTGTAAGCTTAAACCCATGCGCACCGCCTTCATTACACATCCTAATACTTTATTGCATGTGATGGACGGCAATCACCCTGAATCCCCGGCGCGCATCACCGCCATTAAAAATGCACTGATAAAAAATAATCTATATCAAAAACTAAGGCACTATGAAGCCCATGCAGCCACGGATAGAGAATTGCAGCGTGTGCACGGTGCACAATACATTGACAGAATTCGCGCCCTATCACCCAAAGCCGGGTTGGTGCGACTGGACTCAGACACAGCCATGGGGCCGATGAGTTTAAGCGCGGCACTGCATGCCAGCGGGGCAGCTATTTTTGCCACGGATTTAGTCATGCGCGGCTTAGCTGACAATGCCTTCTGCTGCATACGGCCGCCAGGACATCATGCCGGAGTCGCCAATAGTGCAGGCTTCTGCATTTTTAATCATGTGGCCGTCGCAGCGGCACATGCATTCGAAAAATATGGCGTTAAACGTGCAGCCATTATCGACTTTGATGTGCATCATGGGGACGGCACGGAAGACATCTTCAAAAATGACCCGCGTGTCATGCTGTGCTCGACATTTCAGCATCCGTTTTATCCACACCGAGGCGCAGATAGCCGCAGTGACCACATGCTCAATGTGCCACTCAAGGCCAAATCAGGGCGTAAGGAATTTCAGCAAGTGTTTGAACAGGTGTTTCTGCCAGCACTCAATACGTTCAAACCTGAAATCATTTATATCTCGGCTGGGTTCGATGCCCATATTGAAGACCCACTAGCTGACTTGGCACTGGAAAACGCAGATTATGGGTGGTTGACGCGCTTCATTAAGCAAATCGCGCAACAGCACGCAAAGGGACGTATCATTTCGTCTCTTGAAGGAGGCTATCATTTACCGGCACTGGGTGAAGCTGTATGCAGCCATTTAGAAGCGCTGCTGGAATAACTGATAATAACTATCCATTCACTGTAGTCGAAATGACAACAATTTTTAGATCATCGCAAAAATCTCTGGATTGCTAAGCGCTGAAACCGCGCTCGCAATGACGGATAGAATATAGGCACGCAACAAAGTAATGTCACATCGTCTTTGCGCCGTCATTGCGAGCCATAGGCGAAGCAATCCAGAGATTATAGGATGCCACTCAGGCGCTAAAACAAATCACACACTCAGCGTATAATGCAGGCATTATAGATTTGTACTAAAAGTGAACAGCATGCAGATTACCACCCGCCTGGAGTTTGATTCCGGCCACCGTATTCCCAATCACAAAAGCCAATGCAGAAATCTGCATGGCCATCGCTATGTGCTTGAAATCACCCTCTCTGGAGACATCATTACACAAGAAAATGCCTCAGAAAACGGCATGGTGATGGACTTTTCTGATGTGAAATCGATTGCCAAAGAAGCCGTGGTCAACGTTTGGGATCATGCGTTTTTGGTGTATCAACACGATACCGAAGTGCTTAACTTTCTGAATTCGCTGCCTGACCACAAAACCGTCGTGTTCCCTACTGTGCCCACCGCAGAAAATATGGCGCTAGAAGCATTCAGAATCCTGAAATCCAAATATCACGACACTTACGGTAACCATTTAAAACTTGAAAAAGTGCGTTTGTATGAAACGCCCAATAGCTGGGCAGACGCGCTAGGTTAATCTCGCGCAAAGTTAGTCTCACGCTAGGTTAGTCTCACGCTAGGTTAATCTAGAGTTCTAACGTAATTTAGCAAGCAAACCAAGTTCACTCTGCAGCGCCTCGCGCCAGTGAGGCAGCATGACACCAAAATCCCGTTTTAATTTCTCGCAATTCAATCTTGAATTTTCTGGCCTTGCAGCCGGAGTTGGATATTCCTGTGTCGTAATAGCCTGAATATTCTGTACTGCAGTTTTTAAAGGGGGCATTAAACCTAGCTTGGCATAATTCTCAACGATTGCCTGCGCAAAGCCATGCCAAGTGGTCTCCCCCGCGTTCACCAAATGATAAGTACCAGACTGACGAGTCCAGACTTTAAGCACTGCCAGCACCGCATCGGCAATACTGTGGCTGCTGGTGGGTGCCCCATACTGATCCGCGACGATACGCAGCGCTTCGCGTTCTGCAGCTAAGCGCAGTATGGTGTTCATGAAGTTCTTGCCGTAAGCGCCATAGACCCAGGAAGTTCTGAAAATCAGATGCTGCACACCGCTGGCACGTATGGCTTCTTCGCCTGCGAGTTTACTTTTGCCATACACGCTAAGCGGTTGAGTTGGATCTTGCTCAACGTAAGGGTTTGATTGAGTGCCGGAATAAACATAATCGGTAGAAAAATGAATCAGCCTGGCTCCGATTTTTGCAGCTTCTTCTGCCAGCACCTGTGGCGCTTGCGCATTGATTGCATAAGCCAGATCTGGCTCAGACTCTGCCTTATCTACTGCCGTGTAAGCTGCTGGGTTAATGATGAGATCTGGTTGGTATTCACGTACTACGCTGCGAATTGCTTGCGCATCAATCAAATCGAGCTGTGCTCTATCCAGCGCGATAACAGGAATATTCTGCTGCGCGAATGCCTGCTGCAGTGCATGCCCTACCTGCCCATTCACACCGGTTAATACTATTTTTTTAAACTGCATCAAGCTACGAACACTTCCGCCTGATTGAGTGACAGCCCGGCCTGATCTTTAGCTGACAGCAAAGGTTTCCCATCCAACGGCCATTGAATGCCAATTTCCGGGTCATCCCAGCGTATGCAGCGCTCATGCTGCGGGGCGTAATAATCGGTGGTTTTGTAAAGAAATTCGGTCGCCTCTTTCAACACCAAAAAACCATGTGCAAACCCGGGCGGCACCCAAAGCTGACGTTTATTTTCTGCCGATAACAGCACGCCCACCCATTGACCAAATGTAGATGAATGACGTCGTACATCTACCGCCACATCAAATACTTCTCCCGCTACCACTCGCACTAATTTCCCCTGCGGCTGTTGAATTTGATAATGCAGTCCGCGCAGTACGTTTTTCGCAGATTTAGAGTGATTATCCTGCACGAATTCGGCTTTTACACCTGTCAGCCGCTCAAACTTCTGCTGATTGAAACTCTCGAAAAAGAAGCCGCGCTCATCACCAAACACCTGCGGTTCAATAATCAGCACTTCGGGAATTGCGGTCTGCACAATTTGCATTAATACACCTGCTCGGTTAGCACTTGCTTGAGATATTGGCCATAGCCATTTTTGATATAGCGATTTGCCAAAGCATCCAGCTGGCTGGCGTTGATGTAACCCATGCGATACGCCACCTCTTCCGGACACGCCACTTTCAAACCCTGACGTTTTTCAATGGTATGAATAAACATAGAGGCTTCGAGCAATGAGTCATGAGTGCCGGTATCCAGCCAGGCAATGCCGCGCCCCATCACTTCCACCTGCAAATCACCGCTTTCCAAATAACTACGGTTCACATCGGTAATTTCCAGTTCACCACGGGGTGAGGGCTTCAAGTTCGCAGCAATCTCCAGCACGCGATTATCGTAAAAATACAAACCGGTTACAGCATAACGCGATTTAGGTAGCTTGGGTTTTTCTTCCAAGCTCACCGCCTGACCTTGCGCATTAAACTCCACCACACCATAACGTTCCGGGTCGCTCACTGGATAAGCAAACACAGTGGCGCCCTGTTTTAATTTAGCTGCGGCCTGGGTTTTAACTGCCAAATCGTGTCCGTAGAAAATATTGTCACCCAGAATCAATGCACAGCTGTCGCTGGCAACAAATGACTTACCGATGATGAAGGCCTGTGCCAGCCCATCAGGCGAAGGCTGCACCGCGTATTGAATGTTCACACCCCATTGACTGCCATCGCCTAGCAATTGGGTAAAACGCGGTGTATCTTCGGGCGTGGAAATCACCAGAATATCGCGTATCCCTGCCAGCATCAGCGTTGTCAAAGGATAATAAATCATGGGTTTGTCGTACACTGGCAACAACTGCTTGGAAACTACCTGCGTTACCGGGTGTAATCGAGTGCCGGAGCCGCCAGCTAAAATGATTGCTTTCATGCTCATGCCATTTCCTCTCCACGCTCGGCATAGTGCGTCTGCACCCAGTTGCGATACTCACCGCTGGTGACGTTTTGTACCCAGTCCTGATTTTGCAAGAACCAGTCTACGGTTTTTTCAATGCCACTATCAAACGTCTCTTGTGGCTTCCAACCGAGTTCTCTGGAGATTTTTCCGGCATCAATCGCATAGCGCTGGTCATGACCCGGTCTATCTTGCACATAGGTAATTAAATCTGCGTAAGAACTACCGTCTGCACGTGATTTTTTCCTGTCCAGAATTCTGCAAAGCGTACGCACCACTTCAATATTGGGTTTTTCATTCCAGCCGCCGATGTTGTATACCTCGCCCACTTTGCCAGCTTCCAGCACACGACGAATCGCCGCACAATGATCTTCCACATACAACCAATCGCGCACCTGCATGCCGTTGCCATAAATCGGCAGTGGTTTACCGAGCAAAGCATTGTGAATCACTAAGGGAATGAGCTTTTCCGGAAAATGATGCGGTCCGTAATTGTTTGAACAATTGGTCGTTAGCGTGGGCAAGCCATATGTGTGGTGATAAGAGCGAACTAAGTGATCAGAAGCTGCTTTAGACGCCGAATAAGGGCTGTTGGGTGCGTAAGGGGTAGTTTCCGTGAATGGTGCATCATCTTTACCTAGCGAACCGTACACCTCATCCGTCGAGACATGCAGAAAACGAAAATCTTTTTTATGTGTGTTATCGAGTGTATTCCAATAAGCGCGCGCAGATTCAAGCAAATGAAACGTGCCCACCACGTTAGTTTGAATAAAGTCTTCCGGGCCATGAATGGAGCGATCGACATGACTTTCTGCGGCAAAATTCACTATGGCACAAGGCTTGTGTTCTGTCAGTAATTGAGCCAAAAGATGCTTATCAGCAATATCACCATGTATAAACACATGATGCGCATCATGACCTAGAGACTTGAGGTTATCCAAGTTTCCCGCATAAGTAAGTTTGTCGAGGTTAACAACTTTGCCTAATCCCTGTTTGACCCAAGCTAATACAAAATTGGAACCTATAAAACCGGCACCGCCGGTGACTAAAATTGTCTTATTCATTCTGCTCTTTCAATTGTTCCATATGCAGCTGCCAGACTTGGCCAACCCAGCGAGATATTCTTCGTGTGCAGCCAATTCATCTGCATTTGCACGCTTGACCATCAAGGGCACATCGCTAGACTGCAATGCCACTGCTTGTTGTTCTGGCTTATCCAATGCCATCATCAAGCTTTCCTGGCCACGTGTCATGGCCATGTACACATCGGCCAGCAGTTCCGCATCCAGCAAGGCACCGTGCAAGGTACGTTTAGAGTTATCGATACCATAAAATTTACACAAGACATCGAGATTGTTACGCTGCCCTGGGCGCATCTCCTTGGCCATTTTTAACGTATCAGTCACTTTAGCTGTCATCTGTTCGATGGTTTGCAAACCCAGCAGACCAAACTCGGCGTTCAAGAAACCCACATCAAATGGTGCATTATGCGCAATCAACTCCGCATCAGAAATAAAAGCAATCAGGTCTTCTGCAATATCGGAAAAACGCGGTTTATCCTGCAAAAATTCAAGCGAAATACCGTGCACCTCTTGTGCACCCTGGTCAATCTCGCGCTCTGGATTGATATACATATGAAAATGATTTTTGGTCAGCCTGCGATTCACAACTTCTACAGCCGCCACCTCAATAACGCGGTGCCCCTGTGCTGGGTATAGACCTGTGGTTTCCGTATCGAGAAATATCTGTCTCACTGCACCCCTCCCATGACTTCTTCCACACCTTTATTGGCCAACATATCAGCACGTTCATTGCCTGCATGACCGGCATGGCCTTTCACCCAAACCCATTCAACCGTATGCTGCTGGGCTAAGGCATCTAATTTTCGCCATAAATCATCATTTTTAACCGGCTTTTTATCTGCGGTATGCCAATTGCGTGCTTTCCAGCCCACAATCCATTCCGACATACCTTTCTGCACATAAACCGAATCGGTAAATACTTTGGCATGACAGGATTTCTTCAGAGCTTCCAGGGCACGAATTACCGCGGTAAGCTCCATACGGTTATTGGTGGTATTGGCCTCACCACCAAATAATTCTTTTTCATGACCATCGTAATGTATCCAGGCACCCCAGCCGCCCGGGCCAGGATTACCTTTGCAGGCACCATCTGCATAAATTTCCACGCTAGGCTGCTTTTGCACTTCAGAGTTGGACATGAACATAACTTTTTATCATTAAAATTTTAGTCTTGATTATAAGTCATTCGACCGTAGACTGACGCATGTATGACCTGCAAAAAAATGCACCGCTAGGGGTGCATTTTTTTGATTTCTCAAAATTCAAAGTTTATTTTTTATTTTTGAGATTGGCCGCAATGCGCATGCGCAGGGCATTCAGCTTGATAAAACCACCGGCATCTTTCTGGTCATAAGCACCTTTGTCATCTTCAAAAGTAGCAATCGTCGGGTCAAACAATGAATTGGTTTTGCTATCACGCCCCACTACAATCACATTGCCTTTATAGAGCTTAATGCGCACCCAACCATTTACGCTCTGCTGAGTATGGTCAATTAAGGTTTGCAACGCAATACGCTCCGGACTCCACCAATAGCCGTTGTAAATCATGCTGGCATAGCGCGGCATCAAGTCATCTTTCAAGTGTGCCACTTCACGGTCTAAGGTAATCGATTCAATCGCACGATGCGCCTTCAACATAATCGTACCGCCTGGTGTTTCGTAACAACCACGCGATTTCATGCCCACATAGCGGTTCTCGACCAAATCTAGTCTGCCAATGCCATGCTTACCACCGATACGATTTAAATGCGCCAGCAGGTCATGCGGCTTCATTTTTTCACCGTTCAAGCTTACCGGATCACCGTTTACATACTCGATATCCAAATATTCCGCCGCATCAGGCGCTTTCTCCGGACTGACGCTCCAACGCCACATGGATTCTTCAGCTTCCGCAGCTGGATCTTCCAGATGACGGCCTTCATAAGAAATATGCAGCAAATTGGCATCCATGCTGTAGGGACTGCCGCCTTGTTTATGTTTCATGTCGACCGGGATGCCATGTTTTTCAGCATAAGCCATCAATTTTTCACGGCTCAGCAAATCCCATTCACGCCACGGTGCAATGATTTGAATGTTCGGATTCAAGGCATAGGCACCCAACTCGAAACGTACTTGGTCGTTACCTTTGCCGGTAGCCCCATGAGAAATCGCATCAGCATTGGTTTCGCGCGCAATTTCAATCAAACGTTTAGCAATCAGCGGGCGCGCAATGGATGTGCCCAAAAGATATTCACCTTCGTATACCGTGTTGGCACGGAACATCGGGAACACAAAGTCGCGCACAAATTCTTCGCGCAGGTCATCGATGTAAATTTCTTTAACACCTGCCGCTTGAGCCTTGGCGCGTGCTGGTTCCAGCTCTTCACCTTGACCAAGATCCGCCGTGAATGTCACCACTTCACATTGGTATTCATCCTGCAGCCATTTCAAAATCACTGAAGTATCAAGACCGCCTGAATAAGCCAGCACTACTTTATTCACTTTACTCATAATTTCCTTTTTATATTAGCCGCAGACATCACCGTAAAAGTCATCTGTAACTAAATTCAAACCTTCCCTAATAACAAATATTCCATCAAAGCTTTTTGCGTGTGCAGTCTGTTCTCTGCCTCATCCCACACCACACTATGCGCGCCGTCTATCACCTCAGCAGTCACTTCCTCACCGCGGTGTGCCGGCAAACAATGCATGAACAAAGCATCTTTAGCGGCTACTTTCATCATGTCCGCATCCACCTGCCAATCAGCAAAGTCGCGCATACGCTCTTCATTTTCTGCCTCAAACCCCATGCTGGTCCACACGTCGGTGGTGACCAAATCAGCACCTTTGGCCGCATCCATCGGGTCTGCAAAGACTTCAAAGTGGTCGTTGCCATATAAATTGGCGCGCTCAGGCTCAACCTCATAGCCCGGTGGCGTAGAAACGTGAATATTGAAATCCAGCACCTCTGCCGCTTGTAACCAGGTGTTGCATACGTTGTTGCTGTCACCAATCCAGGCCACAGTTTTACCTTTGATTGAGCCACGATGTTCGATGAAGGTAAAAATATCCGCCAAAATCTGACAAGGGTGATATTCATTGGTGAGGCCATTAATTACCGGCACACGTGAATTGGCGGCAAAGCGCTCAATGATTTCCTGCTCAAACGTACGAATCATGACAATGTCGCTCATGCGCGAAATCACTTGTGCTGCATCTTCCACTGGCTCACCGCGGCCTAGCTGTGAGTCACGCGTATTCAGATAAATCGCAGAACCACCCAGCTGTTGCATGCCCGCCTCAAAAGAAAGACGTGTACGTGTGCTGGCCTTTTCAAAAATCATCACCAGTGTACGGTCTTGCAAGGGCCAGTACTGCTTATAATTTTTAAACTGATTTTTAATCCAGTGAGCGCGCTCGAATACATATTCGAGCTCATCACGGGTTAAATCATTGAATTGTAAAAAGTGTTTAATTGCCATTGTTATATTGAAGTCGCGATTTATTAAAGCGGACTTCTTTAGTTACATCTTGATTAAGTTATTTTAAGCTGCCAGAAATTGTTTAATTAAATCTGACAGACGCTGCACCAGCTCTTTGCCTTCTGCTGCATTCATCACCAAGGGCGGCAATAAACGTATCACCTTATCGGCAGTGACGTTAATGAGCAGCTTATCCTGCAAGGCCATTTTCACCAAATCTCCACATGGCCTATCCAGCTCAATCCCTATCATCATGCCTGCATTGCGCACTGTGACAACGCCTGTAGTATCTTTCAACGCAGCTGAGAAACCCTCACGGATTAAATTGCCTACGGTTTCGGCATTTTCACGCAGCTTTTCCTGCTCGATGATATTCAGCGTAGCCAAGCCCGCAGCAGTAGCCAAAGGGTTGCCGCCAAACGTGGATCCATGCTTGCCATAGGTAAATACTTCCGCCGCTTTGCCTGCAGCGACGCAGGCACCAATCGGCACACCAGAACCCAAACCTTTAGCCAGACTCATGACATCAGGCTTGATATTGGTATGCTGAAACGCAAACCAGGTGCCAGTACGGCCAATGCCTGTCTGAACTTCATCCACCATGAGCAGCCAGTTGTGCTGGTCACAGATTTGACGCAAAGACTCAAGGTAGCCGCTAGCGTCTTTGGGGATATTGATACCCCCCTCACCCTGAACCGGCTCAACTAATATGGCCACAATGTTAGGGTGATGTTCAGCTACATGCTTGACCGCTTCTACATCATCGTAAGGTACACGGATAAACCCGCTTACCAGAGGTTCAAACCCAGCCTGCACTTTGTAATTACCGGTGGCAGACAACGTTGCCATGGTGCGGCCATGAAATGACTGCTCCATGACAATAATTTCAGGGTTGGTGATACCTTTTTGGTGGCCATACAACCTAGCAAGCTTGATGGATGCTTCGTTAGCCTCACAACCGGAGTTACAGAAAAACACTTTATCCATGCCGGAAAGCTCAGCGATTTTGTCGCCAAGTGCTTCCTGCTCTGCAATGTGATAAATGTTAGACACATGAATGAGTCGCGCAGCCTGCTCACTGATAGCCTTGACTAATTTAGGATGGGCATGACCCAAGCCGTTTACGGCAACACCGGAAAGGGCATCCAGATATTTTTCACCTTGTTCATCCCACAGCCATACACCCTCACCTTTTACGAAGGTGACCGGCTGACGCATGTAGGTATTCATCAAATGACCAGACATTTTTTACTCAACACTCATATTTAGCTGAAAGGGTTTCTGCTACGACTTCAAACATTTTCTGGCAAATACAAAACCAAACCAGATTTAACCTCTCTAGCTGCATGATCCTGACGGATTATTCATTTGCGGGTAAGAATTTGAAGGGTGCAAAACTCTCATGAGAGTAGCCTAAAACCTTGATTTTGGCAAGTTTTAACTCGCAGCCAGGCCTGAGTCTAACTTGAATAATGACTTGAAAAAAATGGCAATTTAGGCAAAAATCGCTCTCTTTGCGTTTTCTTGCCAATCCTAATTTTTCAATCCAAATTTTATGGCGTCTTCTTTGAATTTAATTTCCGAATCAACGTCACAAATGCAGCCCTCACTCGCGCAGCTGCCGGTTGCCTGGTATGCAGACCCGAATGTATATGCGCTAGAGCAGCAACATCTGTTCTCGCAGTCTCCACAGTACCTTGGGCACGCGTTAATGGTACCGAATATTCATGACTACCGCGTGTTGGATTGGACCGGTGAGGCGAAAGCATTGGTGCACGCGCAGGATGGCATCAACGCCATCAGCAATATATGCCGTCATCGACAAGCCATTATGCTCAAAGGCCAGGGTCAAACCAGAAACATCGTCTGCCCCCTCCACCGCTGGACCTACACACTAGATGGAAAACTCTTGGGAGCGCCACATTTTGAGCAGAATCCATGTCTGAACCTGGAAAAAAAAGTATTGCAGAACTGGCAAGGCTTGCTCTTTGACAGCAAACGTGACATCGCTAAAGACTTGGCTAACTTGGGTTGCAAACAAGATTTTGACTTCACCGGCTACATGCTGGACCGCGTAGCCATAGAAGAATACAGCTTTAACTGGAAAACCTTCATCGAGGTTTACCTTGAAGATTATCACGTAGGCCCCTTCCACCCTGGCTTAAATCAGTTTGTAAACTGTGAAGATCTCCACTGGGAATTCGGAAATAACTACAGCGTACAGACGGTAGGATTCAAACAATCGCTTAACCGCGCAGGTTCGCCTGTCTATCAGAACTGGCAGGAGCAAGTCGCCAAGTATCAAGGTAATAAAACCCCGAAATATGGCGCCATCTGGATGGTATATTACCCATTCCTAATGATTGAGTGGTACCCAAATGTACTCGTCGTCTCACATATTATTCCGCGCGGTGTCGATGCATGCACCAATGTTGTGGAGTTTTACTATCTCGAAGACATTGCCCTATTTGAACGTGAATATGTCGCTGCTCAGCAGGCCGCCTATGAAGAAACTGCCGTGGAAGATAACGACATCTGCCAACGCATGCATGATGGTCGCCGCGCCTTGTTTGCGCAGGGTATTGATGAGCGGGGGCCTTATCAACATCCGATGGAAACCGGCATGGAACACTTCCATCAATGGTATCGCAGAGAGATGGAGCCCCATCTTGGTAAGTTGTAAAGACTGACTTATCAAAATTTTTTCAGCAGATCTGGATTGAAAACCACAGAATCTCAGCGCTTGAATGCTAAGCTGCCCAAACTGGGCAGCTTGTGGATGCTGGTAGCCGCACTAGGCTTTGCTATCATGGGCGCTTTGGTCAAGATAGGTGCGCAAAGATTCAGTGCGGCCGAGTTGATGTTTTATCGCTCAGCATTTGGGCTGATTACCATCTGGCTATATATCGCTTTCGCCAAGTTACCACTCAGCACAGCGTACCTGAGCAAACACATGTCACGCTCATTGGTCGGATTCGGTTCCTTGGTGTTGTTTTTTTATGCGATTGCGCACCTGCCATTAGCAACAGCCATTACACTCAACTACACTTCACCGCTATTTTTGGCAGCCCTGATGCCGTTTCTGCTGCACGAAAAGCCCAAGAATATTCTGTTACTCGCTTTAATCATAGGCTTTGTCGGTGTAGTAATACTGCTTAAACCGACTTTTGATAAAGACAGCTGGTTTGCCGGGCTGGTGGGCTTAATTTCCGGTGCAGGTGCCGGGCTGGCTTATGTGCATGTGAAACAGCTGGGTCAACTGCGCGAACCTGACTGGCGCACCGTATTTTATTTCACATTCATTTCCACGCTGGGTGCAGGTTTATGGATGCTATTCGATGACTTTCAAGCACTGCGCTGGGAAGATGCACCTATTCTTGGTGGTTTAGGTTTGTCAGCCACGTTAGCGCAGCTGGCACTCACACGGGCTTACCGCACAGGCGATACGCTGGTGGTAGCAAGTCTAGCGTATGTGACGGTGCTGCTCGCAAGCCTGTTCGGCATTCTGTTCTGGGCCGAACATTTAAGTTTAGACGCGTGGCTGGCTATCGGTTTGATTATCACCAGCGGCATCATCGGGGTTGCTAGCAGCAACAAAACCTGAACAACTTTGTTGACTTTAACTAAGCGTCCAGCAGGCCACTGCGCATCGCAATCAGCGCAATTTCCGCCGAATTGTTCGCATTCAGTTTCTGTTTGATGTTGTAAAGATGGGTGCCTACGGTACGTGGACTCAAAAACAGCGTATCGGCGATTTCATTGGTGGTTTTGCCCTTAGCCAAAGCCATGAAGACCTCAAATTCTCTTGGAGAAAGCACATCGACAGGGTTTTGGTCTCCGGAAAGCTGCTGAATTGCCATCTGCTGCGCCACGCTGGCTTCCAGGTATTTCTTGCCTGAAGCCACCGTGCGTATCGCCTTAATCAGCTCTTCAGCCGCACTGCGCTTGGTTAAGTAACCCATTGCTCCGGCATTCAGAACACGTTTAGGGTGCACGGAGTCCTCGTGTGCGGACAGCACCAGAATTCTAGCGGTGCTTTCCTTAGCAAGAATACGTTCTATCGCCTCCAAACCGCCAATACCCGGCATGGTGATATCCATCACAACCACATGCGGTTTATGCTCCATATAACGCTGAATCGCCTGCTCCCCGCTTTCGGCTTCTGCAATCACTTTAATTTCAGAGTCTGACTCCAGCAGCATTTTAAAACCCATACGCACAACTGCGTGATCATCAACCAGCATGACATTGATTTGACCCATATTCATTACTCTCTTCCGTAGTTTTAAAGTTGTGCTTACCGCGTTTGTAGCGGTACGCTAATTTTTATTATAGTCCCTGATTTAGGGGTGGATTCCAAACTAAAAGTTCCATGCAGTGCCTGTGCACGTTCGCGCATACCCAGCAAACCAAAATGTCGTGTTTGATCGACTGCATCAATATCCATCCCTACCCCGTTATCCTGTATATTTAATTGCAGTTCGCCATCCTTGGTTTTAGTCAGCGACACATCAATTTTTGTGGCTTGTGCATATTTGAGTGCATTATTCAGCGACTCTTGCACAATACGATACAAATTAATACTCACGGTTTCGCCCACACTTTCCAGCTGTGCGGATTGCAGATTCTTGGATAATTTCAACTGCATCTTGATTTCAGGATGCTGCGATTGATACACACCAATCACATCTTTCAGTGTCTCTACTAAGCCCAAATTATCCAACGAACCTGGGCGCAGTTGGCGAATAATATTGTGCATGCCGTCATAAATCTGGTTCGCTGCCGACACAATGACTTGCGCACTAGAGCCAAGCTCTTTCATACCGGGCGTTTCTTCATTGGATTTGGCACGATTGGCAATACCCACAGCAAACGTTTTAATGGCAGTCACATATTGCCCTAGTTCATCATGCAGCTCACGTGCCAAACTGCGGCGTTCATCTTCGATATGTTTCTGAATCAGCGCCGTAAGCTGACGGTTTTCTTCCAGTTGACGTTCTGCGGTAAGCGACTCTGCCATGCGGTTCAAACTATGCCCGATACGATCAAACTCAGGGGAATTGAAGGCTGGCAGACGTGTATCTAGATTACCGTGCTCAATACTGTTAATCGCGCGCAGCACAGACCCCAGAGGCTTGAGCGAACGCCCTAGCGTCCAGTACACCAGCACATTGGCCAGCACGAAAAACCCCAAGCCTAAAATAAATAGATGCTTGGCTTTGCCCCAAGCTTCACGAATGGCACCAATCGGATTCGGGTGAATTTCAAGACGACCAAAACGCACATAGCGGGTGACAGACTTTTCTTCAGGCGTCAGCAGCTTAATAAACCACTGCGGTGGTTGCTGATCAATCATATATTTGGAGGGTGGTGATTTGTACATCAACTGGCCGTTAAAGCCATACAGAACAAATTCACTGCCACGCACATGGCCTAATGACTGCAGAAAGCGCTCCAACACATCATGGGTATAACCCCACTCCGGGTTCTGTACCGAGCTAACAATGACGGTATCCAGCAGCTGGGTGCTAACACGCGTAGACGCTTCTACCCCTTCCTGAATCGACGCTTTGGTACCGTTTAAAATGACATAGCCCACCGACACAATAAAACCTATCGACAGCACAGTAATCAGCAAATTTAGTCGAAAACGTAAGCTCATGAGTTGAAATCAGATAATCAGATGTGTAGAGTTTAACAACTTTAAACAATAATCAATATAGTGTTATTCATGAGTATCGATTCTTCATTTATCATCTCGGCGGCTCAAGCCATTCAGCACACCATCATTGCGCATGAAGCAGATTTGGAGTCACTGGACAGAGCGATTGGTGACGGTGACCACTTCATCAATATGAAGCGCGGTGCGACCACTGTTGTTGAAATGCAGACTGAATTACAGGCGCTCAGCACGGACGTCGCCTTGAATAAAATCGGCATGAAACTGCTCAGCACCATCGGTGGCGCTTCGGGCCCACTACTGGCCAGCTTTTTTATGGGCATGGCAAAAATCATCAAGGAACATAACAACACGGATATCAGCACTTGCGCCGCTGCTTTTTCCGCAGGAGTCGATACTATACGTCAGCGCGGCAAAGCAGATGTCGGCGAAAAAACCATGCTGGATGTGCTGATACCGGTATCCAAACAGTTTTCGATCTTGGCTGCTCAGCACAGCAGCGCCAAAGAAATCGCCGCAGCACTCCCCCAGACTGCCGAGCAAGGTATGCTGTCCACCAAAGATTTAATCGCAACTAAAGGCCGCGCCTCAGGCTTGGGTGAGCGGGCGATCGGCCACATCGATCCGGGTGCAAAAAGCTGCCAGCTCATGATAGAAGCAGTCTGTAATTTAATAAAATAGAAAAAGTAATGTGTCACCTCCTCGCAGGTGGGAATGACGAAATTGGGATAAGAATATGAAAAAATTTACCAACAATGTAGACAACATTCTAGTCGAAAGCCTGAGCGGCTTTGCCAGGGCGCACCAAGACCTAGTGAGCTTAAATCTTGAACCCAATTTTCTCACCCGCAAACAAAAAGCCAGCAACAAAGTCGGCATTATTTCCGGTGGCGGCTCCGGCCACGAACCTTTACACGCTGGCTACATCGGAAAAGGCATGCTGGATGCAGCCTGCCCAGGGCATGTATTTACCTCGCCTACGCCTGACCAAATGCTGGCAGCCGCCGAAGCGGTGCATGCCGATAAAGGTATTTTATTTATTGTGAAAAACTATGCCGGAGATGTCATGAACTTTGAAATGGCTGCAGAAATGCTGCCGTTTACATCGGCCACCGTACTCACTAGTGATGACTGTGCGGTGATTAATAGCACTTACACCACCGGCCGCCGCGGTGTGGCAGGCACGGTCATTGTGGAAAAATGTGTAGGCAGCTTGGCCGAAACCGGTGCCAGCCTTGAAGCCTGCAAAACACTGGGTGAAAAAGTTAATCACCGTACATCCAGCATCGGTGTGGCACTCACCAGCTGCACAGTTCCGGCTGCCGGCCGACCTACTTTTGACATCAGCGACAGCGAAATTGAAATGGGCGTAGGCATTCATGGCGAACCCGGACGCAGGCGGGAAACTATGCGTGAAGCGGATGCAATTGTGCAGGATATGGTGCAAGCGATACTGGAAGACTTTGCCGCCAAAAATCTGGCTACTCAAGGGGCTGAGGCTTTACTGCTGGTGAATGGGCTGGGCGCCACGCCGCTGATGGAGCTTTACCTCATTTACAACAGGGCTGCCCAACTGCTGGCTAAACATGGCGTACAAATCAGTCGTTCACTAGTCGGCAACTACACTACCGCATTGGATATGGCGGGCGCTTCCATCACGCTATGTCTGCTGGACAACGAAATCAAACAGCACTGGGATAGTCCTGTACATACCCCTGCCTTACGTTGGGGGCTGTAAACTCGATGAACTGACGAGTCTGTAAATTCAGTATCAGAACCCAATTTAATTCAACTGAGTCCCATCCCTATGTCAGAACATTGTGTGCAATGCGGTGCATGCTGCGCCTCTTTCCGAGTCTCATTTTATTGGGGAGAGACCACGGCGCATGAAAACGGCACAGTGCCGGCCGAACTTACAGTACCAGTGAGTCCATATCATGTCTGCATGAAGGGTACATCGCAAAAACCTGTGCGCTGCGTTGCGCTGGAAGGCACAGTAGGCAGCCAGGTCAGCTGCAGCATCTATGAACTACGCTCCAGCACTTGTCGCGAATTTGAAGCGGGCACAGAAGATTGCGCCAAGGCGAGGAAAATACATGGTTTGCCCGAACTGACAAACCTACTCTGACAAAGTCTATTAGCTGCTATTCAAAATCCGACTTATTCAAAGATTTGATCCCATAGTGTTTTCACAAAATCGGCATGTGCTGCCACTTCCTGCATGGGTACAGTAATTTTGGCAGCCCCCTGTAGTTTGAGCATATGCTGAGTATGCCGATACTCACGGTAAGCATTGGCAACCTGGTCTGCGAGCTCTGCATTGACGATTCCCAATGAAGCCATTAATTTCAGCAAACCGATATTGCCGATATTGGCAGTCAGTTCATGATGTTTGGATGCATGCTGCAGCACCAGATACTGCACCAGAAATTCCACATCAATAATGCCACCCACGCTGTGTTTCAAATCGAATGCATCGCTTTTCAAATGCTGGGCGCTGCGCATTTTTTCGCGCATGGATAGCACCTCGGTTTTGAGCTTGGCAACATCCCTATCCTGCTTCATCACTTCTTCACGGATGGCATCAAATGCCCTGCCTATGTTGGCATCTCCCGCCACAAAACGTGCGCGCGTAATGGCTTGGTGCTCCCACACCCAGGCTTTTTGCAGTTGATACTCACGGAAAGCTGTCACGCTACTCACTAGCAAACCGCTGTTTCCATCTGGGCGCAACTGCAAATCCGTTTCATATAGTAACCCTGCCGAGGTCAGGCTATTGAACCAGTTATTAATACGCTGAGCAAAGCGCGCATACACCTCACCGGCCTCGGGCGCATCATCATCATAGAGAAAAATAATGTCTAAATCAGAGGCATAGCCCAACTCTTTGCCGCCCAACTTGCCATAGCCGATGACTGCAAATTTTGGCGTATCCAGATGCTTACCGCGCACGCTAGGCCATATGGTCTCCAAAGCCACCTGCAGAATTAAATCAGCCAAGGCACTCAAATAATCGGATAGCGTTTCCAAAGGTAGCTCACCGTTGATATCCTGGGCGGCAAAGCGAAATACGCTGGCATGCTTGAAATGACGCATGATATCCATCTGCTGCTCGATATCTTTGTCGGCCTCAGCGAGTCTGCTGCGCAGTTCTTCGCGCATGGCATTAAAGTCAGGCACTGCATATAAAGTCCGCGTATCCAGCAGCTCATCGAGCAAAATTGGATGCTGCGCTAAATAATTAGCCAGCCAAGGGCTGCTGCTACACAACTTCACCAGCAGCTGCATGGCATGCGGATGCTCCGCCAATAAGGCCAGATAGCTGGCACGTCGGCAAATACTTTCTAATAGATCCATTACACGCAGCAGCGTCACATCAGCATTGGGCATTTTTGCAGATTGTGAAATTACATGCGGCATTACGGCATCAAAACGCTGCCGACTGAGCTCGGGCAATTGCTTATAGCGAGCACCCTGATGCAGATTCACCAGTCTGCGCAATGATTCAGCGGCATCATTAAAACCCAAATTGCTTAAATTGGTTAGCGACTGCGCCTCTGTCACTGCACCATTCCAAATAGCAGTTTCAGCCTCCAGCTCAGAACGGCCACCATCTGCATCTTCAAAAGTTTCATCAAAATGCCGCTGCACTTGCTGCCGATACCCATCCAATTTTGCTAAAAATTCCGGCCAGCCAAATGTTGGCTTGCGCTCAAAATTCATGGCTTTGGCAATCAAGGCTTGAGAGGTTTCAGACTTCGGTAGTTCCTGTGTTTGCGCATCCTCCAGATACATCAGGCGGTGTTCCAGATTGCGCAAATAAATATAGGCTTCGGTCAACTCATGGACTGTTTTTTCCGGCAACATACCTTTGGATTTAAGTACTTCCAGCACCGAAAGCGTAGGTTTGATTTGCAGGCTGCTGTCGCGACCTCCGCGAATCAGCTGAAACACCTGCGCAATAAATTCTATTTCACGTATACCGCCCCGCCCTAGCTTGATATTGTTGTGCATACCTTTGCTGTTCACATCGCGCTGAATCTGAATTTTCAGATCACGCATACTGCTGAAAGCGCCATAGTCCAGATACTTTCGAAACACAAACGGCTTGAGCAGCGCACTCACAGCATGGCCACCCGTCACTTCGCGACCTTTAATCCAGGCGTAGCGCTCCCACTCGCGGCCATTGTTCTGGTAATACGCTTCCAATGCATCCAAATTGCTCACCAGCGCACCCTCAGAGCCAAATGGTCGCAATCGCATATCCACACGAAACACAAAGCCGTCCTCAGTGATTTCATCAATCGCAGCAATGAGTTTTTTAGCTAAGCGTGTAAAAAAATCCTGATTGCTGATGGATTGCTCACCATTGGTTTCACCTTCACTCTCATAGGCAAAAATCAGGTCGATGTCCGAAGACACATTTAATTCACCGCCACCCAGCTTACCCATACCAATCACGATCAGCCGCTGCGAGTTGCCATCACTGTCTACAGGTTCACCATTAACCTCAACCTGCCAAGGATGCAGATAATCCAAAGCACTGTTAATCGCGCACTCCGCCAGCTGAGAGGTGGTCTGCATCACTTCCTGCAAATCTGCCAAACCACTCAAATCGCGACTTATCATGCGTGCCATGACACGACTGCGCAGCTGGCGCAATGCTTTTTTCAGGCCATTTTCATCAAAAATTTCACAGGAACCTAAAAAATTTTGCATCTCCTGCAACTGATAGGGTTTGTACAAATTTTGTAACAAATCCTGTAGCAATATCGCATCTTTTCTTAACATTCTTGTTAAAAACGGACTGCAGGAAACTGCATGCGCGATATTGGCCTCATCATGAGACAGGACGCGGTTGCCAGAGATTAAATTATCCAGTGTTAGCATGATTTTTTTCAGGTAATATATGGTTGTTACATATCTGTAACAACTACAAAGAAGTTAGATGAGCACTACTTCATTATAAATAGATAAATGTGATTTAAGGGGTTTTGAGCATGTCAATTGAGTCAGTTCTTCACGAAAACCGCGTTTTTGAGCCTAGTGCAGACTTTGTAAAATCTGCCAACGTTTCCGGAATGGCGGCCTATCAAGCTTTATGTGCGGAAGCAGCAGCAGATTATGAAGGCTTTTGGGCAAAACTGGCGCGTGAATTGCTGGTGTGGCACAAACCGTTTAGTAAAACCCTGAATCAGGACAATGCCCCCTTCTACAAATGGTTTGAAGATGGTGAACTGAACGTTTCGGCCAACTGTCTGGATAAGCACCTCATCACCATTCCCAATAAAACTGCGATTATCTTTGAGGCCGATGACGGCAGCTCAAAAAACGTGACATACAAACAACTCTACCACCAAGTCTGCCAGTTTGCGAACGGTCTGAAAAAACTAAATCTGAGTGTGGGTGACCGCGTCATTATTTACTTGCCGATGGGTATTGAAGCCGTGGTAGCCATGCAGGCCTGCGCGCGCATCGGTCTGATTCACTCTGTAGTGTTTGGCGGCTTTTCTGCCAAAAGCTTGAATGAACGCATCATTGACGCAGGTGCCAAAGCAGTGATTACCTCTGATGGTCAATTCCGCGGAGGCAAAACCCTCCCCCTAAAAGCTGCGGTCGATGAAGGCATCGCGATGGGTGGCTGTGAGTCTATCCAAAACGTGGTAGTTCTCAAGAAAACCGGTCAGGACATTGCTTGGCAAGCCAATAATATTTGGTGGCATGACTTGATTGCTGGCGTTGCTGATACTTGCGAACCGGTGATGGTGAATGCAGAGCATCCATTGTTCCTGCTTTATACTTCAGGCTCCACCGGCAAACCTAAAGGCGTTCAGCACAGTTCAGCAGGTTATCTGCTGCACGCCATGAATACCATGCGCTGGACTTTCGACATTAAACCCAATGACGTATTCTGGTGTACGGCAGACGTGGGCTGGATTACCGGTCACTCCTATGTCGCTTACGGCCCATTGGCCGTGGGCGCCACGCAAGTGGTGTTTGAAGGCATCCCCACCTACCCTAATGCTGGCCGCTTCTGGGAGATGATTGCCAAACACAAGGTCACCATTTTTTACACAGCACCCACGGCGATTCGTTCTCTCATCAAAGCATCAGAAACCTCGCCTGAACTGCATCCGAAAAACTACAACCTCTCCAGCTTGCGTCTGTTGGGTTCAGTGGGCGAACCCATTAACCCAGAAGCCTGGATGTGGTACTACGAGAATGTGGGCGGTAGCCGCTGCCCGATTGCCGACACGTTCTGGCAAACCGAAACCGGCGGTCACGTCATCACACCATTACCGGGTGTGACGACATTGGTACCAGGTTCATGCACCTTACCTTTCCCGGGGATTGATATTGATGTAGTGGACGAAACCGGCAGGGATGTGCCTTGGGGTACCGGTAGTTTACTAGTGATCAAGAAACCTTGGCCATCGATGATACGCACCATTTACAATGACCCTGAGCGTTTCAAAGCAAGTTACTACCCTGCTGACTTGGGCGGTAAAATTTATCTTGCAGGTGACGGTGCAGTGCGCGATGCCAAAACGGGTAACTTTACGATTATGGGGCGCATCGACGATGTGCTAAATGTATCCGGACACCGTTTAGGCACCATGGAAATAGAGTCTGCACTCGTGGCAAATCCACTGGTGGCAGAAGCAGCGGTGGTGGGTAAACCGCATGACGTGAAAGGTGAATCTGTAGTCGCGTATGTGGTGCTTAAAGGTGCACGCCCGCAAGGCGATGAAGCCAAGCAGATTGTAGCGCAGCTGCGTGATTGGGTGGGTAAGGAAATCGGCCCGATTGCCAAACCGGACGAAATTCGCTTTGGGGATAACCTGCCCAAAACCCGCTCAGGCAAAATTATGCGCAGGCTCTTGCGCACCTTGGCCAAAGGCGAGGAAATTACCTCAGATATTTCCACTTTAGATAATCCAGCTATTTTGGAGCAGCTAAAAGAAGTCGTTAAATAACAAGGCGACATGTCAGATAAAATACTTGTCAGATAAAATACATGTCAGATAAAACAAAGGCAGAAAATCCTGCCTTTAGTTTTTTAGTGCAGATTTTGAACTGGCTTAAAGGAGCACTTGATTGAACAAGCTTTTACCCGACTCACTTTTACTTGCTGGCTTATTTTTAGTTACTGCACCTATAGCCTCGATTGCCAAACCGGCGTTCACTGGCGAAGATTTCAGCGGCATTTATGACTGCACTGGAAATGACAGCCATGAGGGCAAATACACTGGCACAGTGACGATGGAATTAGTGCCAGCGCAAAGTACAGGACAATACGGCGCCTATCAATTTAAACTGGAAGTACCCGGATATGGTACTTATCTAGGTCAAGCTGCAGCGAATGGCACGCATGCTGCCATGCATTTCGCGTTAACAGACCAGAGCACTAAGGACTACGGCACTGGCATTGCTAGCTTTAAAAAAAATAAATCTGATAAATGGGTTTTTATGAAGTATTACTATGAACCTGAGTTTAAAAGTGGTAACTACGGTACTGAACAATGCACCCAGCGCTAATTCTGCAATATTTAAATACTGCGCAGAAATTTCCGACTAGGCTTTTTTGCTGTCTATTTTATC